>Ga0209091_10000019_pt1 | contig 163304 bp, 142 predicted proteins | sample ArcticOcean_MG_C_6_FD_187438 | JGI IMG/M metagenome (GOLD analysis project Ga0209091, IMG submission 187438) | Marine microbial communities from western Arctic Ocean - ArcticOcean_MG_CB8_128 (SPAdes) (version 2) | ecosystem: Environmental > Aquatic > Marine > Oceanic | place: Arctic Ocean...
AAGAATGGAGTCTGTAGAGGGAGTTTGTAACGAGTTTGTAACTACAAAACCCCTATAGAATGCGGCTTTCAGCCAACCCAACTATTCCCACTCAATAGTCGCCGGCGGCTTGCTGGAAATATCATAAGTGACGCGTGATATGCCTTCGATCTCGTTAATAATTCGTCCGCTGACCGTCTCTAGAAAATCATAAGGAAGGTGCGCCCACCTGGCCGTCATAAAATCGATGGTCTCTACCGCACGCAGCGCAATCACATATTCGTAACGCCGAGCATCTCCCACTACCCCCACAGAACGAACGGGCAAAAAGACAGCAAAGGCCTGGCTGACTTTGTCATAGAGGTCAGCCTTTCGTAGCTCTTCTAAAAAAATGTGATCCGCTCGCCTTAACAGGTCCGCGTACTCTTTCTTAACTTCGCCCAAAATTCGGACGCCAAGACCCGGCCCTGGAAACGGGTGGCGAAACACCATTTCGTGCGTCAAGCCGAGTTCCAGACCAATCTTCCGAACTTCATCTTTAAACAGCTCACGGAGTGGCTCTACAAGCTTGAGCTTCATATAGTCCGGTAAGCCACCAACATTGTGATGTGATTTGATGACATGTGCTTTGCCATCTTTGTGCCCTGCTGACTCAATGACGTCAGGGTAAATGGTACCTTGCGCTAAAAAATCGACGCCCTGAATTCGCGATGCTTCTTCATCGAATATATCAATGAACGTGTTGCCAATGACTTTCCGCTTTTCCTCCGGGTCAGTTACTCCTACTAACCTCGTCAGGAACTTGTCCTCGGCTGCTACGGTTATCATATTCAGCGCAAAGGTATTGTCTGTTCCCTGCCCCATCATCGCGTTGACCTGTGCCGACTCATCCCTGCGCAATAGGCCATTATCGACGAACACACAGGTCAGCTGATCACCAATAGCACGCGCGAGGAGCGCCGCGAGAACTGAGGAGTCAACACCGCCGGACAAGCCCAGAATTACCTTGGACGTGCCTACCTGTGCCCGAACCTGCGTGATGATGTCGTCAACGATATTGCTCGGTGTCCACAGCGCCTGACACCCGCAAACGACCTTGATAAAACGATCGAATAGTGCGGCGCCCTGCACGGTGTGATTCACCTCGGGGTGAAATTGAAGACCATAAAAACCTCTTTTTTCGTCAGCCATAGCTGCAATATCAGTATTATCGCTGCGGCCAATAACAGAAAACCCGGGTGGCGCCTTAACAACCTTGTCCCCATGACTCATCCACACATCCAGGTATGGATTCGTGGTTACGCCATCTTGGAGCTCTGCGATCAGCGCAGAATCCGAGATCACTTCAACCTGGGCGTAGCCGAACTCACTCTTGTCAGACCCTTCAACGTCACCGCCTAGCTGTTTGGCCATCGTTTGCATGCCATAACAGATGCCAAGAACCGGTACCCCCAGTTCGAATACGTATTCCGGCGCGGCCAGCGTTTCTGAGTCAGTGCTTGAGCCAGTCACGGACTCAGGACCACCCGAGAGAATGATCCCCATGGGCGAATATTCCCGGGCTCTTTCTTCCTTCAGGTCATAGGGGAGTATTTCGCAATAAACCCCCGTTTCACGAAGGCGACGCGCAATCAGTTGTGTGTACTGGGAACCAAAATCAAGAATCAGGATTTTTTCCTGATGAATATCAGGGTATGACGCCATGAGGTTTGCTGACAATTAGTAAGGCGAGATTATACATCGCCGGACGCCTAAATGATGCCGTTCAGGTAAACTGAGCACATGGAAAGATCTAACCGACAAGTAATTTCCGTCTCGGACCTTAATCGTAATGCGAAACGGCTGCTGGAATCAGAATTCCCGATTCTTCATGTGGAGGGCGAGATATCGAACCTGGCCCAACCAGGCTCAGGCCACTGGTATTTCACGCTGAAAGACGACCGTGCGCAGGTACGGTGTGCCATGTTTAAGAACCGCAACCACATGGTTCGATTTAAACCGCGCAATGGCCAGCAAATCGTCGTTCGCGGCCGCATCAGCCTTTACGAGGGCCGCGGAGAGTTCCAAATGATCGCAGAGTTTCTCGAGGACTCGGGAGACGGTGCGCTGCGCCGGGCATTCGAGAAACTAAAGGCCTCGCTGCAAACTGAAGGGCTGTTTGATGAAGTTCGAAAGAAGCCCCTGCCAAGTCTGCCGGAACATATTGCGATCATCACCTCGCCTACCGGAGCCGCGGTCCACGATGTCATCTCGGTGATGCAGCGCCGTTTCCCGGCTATCCGAATCAGTATTCTTCCGGTCCAGGTACAGGGAGATCAATCAGTACCACAAATCGTCGCAGCGCTGCAAAGGGCTAACCGTCTTTCCGGCGAGCACGAGACAGCACCATTCGACCTGATCCTTCTCACTCGCGGAGGCGGTTCTCTTGAAGACCTCTGGTCGTTTAATACTGAACCCGTTGCCCGCGCCATTTCTTCTAGCCACCTACCTGTCGTGTCCGCGGTGGGCCACGAATCAGACTTTTCAATCGCAGATTTTGTTGCGGACCTCAGGGCTCCAACACCATCGGCCGCCGCCGAACTCATCACGCCGGACGGCGATGTTCTGCTGGATAGCTTCAATATGCTCACCCGGCGCCTACGGCAGTTGATGCACCAGCAGTTCATTGATGGTGCAAAAGAAATCATGCATCTACAGAAAAGACTGCGGCATCCACGCGCCCGTCTGGAAGAACTGGCACAGCGCCTGGATGAACTAGAGCGTCGACTGATAGGTAGCATCAACAATCAGCTGGAGAGACAGCAATCGCGGCTGGACCGATACAGACTCACATCTCCGCAAACAACCATCGATGCAAACAGAGTAAGACTTGGATACCTGAAGGAAAAACTCATTGGGCGTTCACAATCTGCAATCAGGGTCCGGTCGGGTCAACTGGTGAACCTCACGGTGAGACTAGACACCCTTAGCCCGCTCGCTACATTGCAACGGGGTTATGCCATTGTTTCATCAGCCGCAGATGAACATATTGTCACCCGTTCACAGGATCTACAGCCGGGTGATCATATTCGCGCGCGGCTGAAAAGCGGCGCGGTTATAGCCGAAGTAAAAACTATTGAGGTACCGGCCACTAGTGATGAATAAGGATTGCCGAGTGAAGTGTCTGGCTTTGACATTGTTGATGATAGGCCAATGTGCCCTGGGCCTGCCCAAACACGATTCCGTACCCGGCGGCATCGCTCTGGTACCGTTAACCACAGACAGAAACGTGATGTTTGATGGTCGACTGGTGATGGTCACTGAATCGGAAGGGGGCTATGTCGCCGTCGTCGGTATACCACTTTCCCGTTCACCAGGCTCTTTCCACCTGGACACAGCGGAAGGCAAGGTCAACTTCAAGGTGAAAGAAAAACAGTACGAGGAACAACGTTTAACCATACAGAACAAACGCAAGGTCAACCCATACGCCCAGGATATGGAACGAATAACCCGGGAACGCGCAGAGATGGACGCCGCGTTTAACCATTTCAGTCCGGTTAACCAAGCCGACACAGACTTTGATTTACCAACAGAAGGCATTGTCTCGAGCTCCTTTGGCTTAAGACGCGTACTAAACGACCAGCCCCGAAGCCCTCACAGTGGTATGGATATCGCGGCCCCCGAAGGCACCTCCATACACTCTCCAGCTCGAGGAAGAATTGTCGCCACAGGTGATTACTTCTTCAATGGCAATACTGTGCTGGTTGATCACGGCCAGGGACTGATCACCATGTACTGCCATATGAGCAGCATTAGCGTTCAAGTGGGCCAGGCTGTCGATAAGGGGCAATATCTTGGGGATGTGGGTAAGACCGGGCGAGTTACTGGAGCGCACCTTCACTGGGGCGTCAGCCTGAACAACGCCCGCGTCAATCCTGACTTGTTCCTGAATCAGGAAAACACACCCTAGCTTTTCTTCTTGCCTTTCTTGCCGTGAGCATTCATCCGCTTACGGCTATCGACCTGTCGGTCAGTAAGCTTGTTCTTACGGCCTTTAAACGGGTTCTCAGCTGTTCGAAACTCCATCCGAAGAGGCGTTCCTTTCAACTTTAGCGCATCAACAAACTGATGCATTAGATACCGCTTATAAGATTCCGGGACTTTTTCGGTCTGGTTCCCATGCACGATAATAATTGGCGGGTTATTACCACCGAGGTGCGCATACCGGAGTTTAATGCGGCGACCATTTACCAGCGGCGGTTGATGATTGAAGATCGCACGCTCGAGAATCTCATTTAACCTTGAAGTAGGTACTTTCAACGTCGCAGAAGCATAGGCCTGGTGGATCGAATCATACAGATGTCCCACTCCGCTTCCGTGAAGTGCTGAAATGAAATGCATCTTCGCGAAATCCACAAAGGTAAGACGCCGATCCAACTCAGACCGAACCTGGTCTTTCTGATCCTGGTCCGTTCCATCCCATTTGTTGATAGCGATGACCAATGCTCGACCGGCATCCAACACATGGCCAAGCAAGTGCAGGTCCTGGTCTACGATACCCTCCCGGGCATCAACCATCAGGATGACAACATTCGCATCCGAAATCGCCTCGAGAGTTTTAATAATCGAGAACGTTTCTATCTTCTCGGTAACCTTGCCCCTTCGCCTGACTCCTGCAGTATCAATAATCGTGTAGGGTTTTCCTTCACGTTCATAAGGGATGTAGATACTGTCCCTGGTAGTCCCAGCCTCATCAAAAACGACAACCCTGTCTTCACCGAGCAACCGATTGACCAGCGTGGATTTACCTACATTAGGACGGCCAACTACCGCTATCTTAATGCCAGCTGCTTCCTCACTCGTGGTTCCATCATCCTCAACTTGCAGTCTTGGTCTAATTTCTTCGTCAAGGAGCTGCCCAACACCGATGCCGTTACTTGCCGAAATAAAATTCGGCTGTCCGATACCCAGCGCATAAAACTCTGCCGCTACAAAATCAGAGTTCTGGCCATCAATTTTGTTGGCAACCAGCAGAGTCGGAATCTCGTTCTGGCGGAGCATCTCGGCGATATTTTCATCCCCGGCGGCTCGACCATCTTTTGCATCAACCAGGAATAACACCAGGTCAGCTTCGGCGATTGCCTGTTTTGCCTGATCCGCCATAGGCACATCGATCCCATTTGCATCTCCGGAAAGGCCCCCGGTATCTACGACTATGTAGTCGAAGTCACCCATTGCGCCTTTACCGTACTGTCGGTCACGAGTAAGTCCGGGGAAGCTTGCCACCAGGGCATCCCGAGTGCGGGTTAATCTATTGAACAGCGTTGATTTACCGACATTCGGTCGGCCTACCAGCGCAATAACAGGTAGCATAATGTTGGCCTATCGAATATCCAGGACGAAAAGGCTGCCCTTATTACTCATGGCATACAGACGACCGTCTTCCGCTACAACGCCCGATCTAACACCACTTCCATCTATCTTGCGACGCCCTACGAATCGGCCATCAGACTGCGCCATCAGATGAAGGTAACCTTCAAAGTCTGTAAATGCGAGGTAACTCCCCATTGCGACTGGTGCAGTAATATCACGATGCAACAAAGCATCAACTCGCCAAACCTCACGACCATTATCCGCATTGTATGCGCTGATCTGGCTATCGCTACTCGCCAGATAAACATTTCCAAAACCTGTCCCGACACCTGACACGCTGGACGCTTCTTCTGACCAAAGAATTCTTCCGCTGGCTATATCAATGCCAATAATTCTTCCCTGGAAACTGGCTGCATACAAACGGCCGTTTTCCATTGCCATGGCGCCGTCAATATCCACGAGTCGTTCAAGATCAGAATCCCCTTGAGCCACACCAACTCGGTAATCAAGCCCAGGAAACCCGGTTTCTCTTTCAAGGAGCGCCACCCTGCCACTTGAGAATCCAACCAATATAACGTCACCTGAGATGATGGGTGTCGCCGTACCTCTTAGTGTCAGTGAAGGAATGTTCGTCGTATAAACCCATTTCCTGGAACCGTCTATGGCATCGTATGCAGCAACTTTGCCATCAATGCTCTGCACCACAACCAGGTCATCATCAATCTGGGGCTGGGATAATACTTCGCTGGCGACGCGGGATTTCCAGGCTAAGCTCCCGTCACTCTGGTTCAGTGCCAAAATCTCCCCGGATCCTGTGCCTACCACCACTAGGTCGCCACCCGCACCAACGCCACCGGTGATGACATCAAGGCCTTTTGAGAAACCAAATGAAAGCTCTTCCTTGGTGTAAAAGTCCTTCACCTCTGCTTCCCAAATGATCCGTCCCTTATCCGTTGTCAACGCCTTGATCTTACCGTCCGCAGAAGCCGCAAAGACACGCCCGCCAAAAATCGCAGGCCTTAGCCTGATCGCCCGGTCACCCGATCCGCCGCCGATTTTCTGATTCCAGAGTACCTCCAGTCGAACTTCCTGATTAATTCCTGGCAAAGGGTTGGGTTTGACCTCTTCCGGCTTGTCGTCACCCCCAAACCAGCTACAACCTGACATCGCTAACAACGCCAGGAACCAGACAAGGAGGCGCATCTGGCGACTGTTAATCATGCGTCATCACCCTCGTCAACTTCCTCAATTGTTTCCGGTTCCATCAATCGCTCCTGAGTCGCACTCGCAGACAGAGGAAGGTCAGCCAGCTTAAGTTCAAGAATTGGCTTTTCGACATTGTCGCTCAGGTTTACAAGCGCCTTCTGATAAGCCTCTCGAGCCTGCCCCAGGTCGCCCAGAGAATGAAAGATATCTCCTTTCGCTTCTTCAACTGAAGCAATCTGACCAGATGCCGGCTGGTGATTAACCAGCAATGCCATCGCCGAGGCAGGATCTTCCAGCCCCAGGTGCACGCGAGATAACCGAACCCTGATGGTCGTCTCCAGGTGCATTTCTGACACGTTGTCGAGCGCCCAGCGCAGTTCTTCCAACGCCATATCAAGGTCATTTTGCGCAACCGCAACCTTCGCGAGTCTCATCGCCGCAAAAACGGCATAAGTCGTATCACCATGGTCAGCCTTAAGCGTCTCCGCAAGGCTTACTGCTGTGATTCGTACTGCATCGTCGGAAGCGTTAGCCGCAATATTGTCGGTCGCAATCACAAGATCTTCGTAAACAGCAGAGGCCGCCTCGCCTGTCTCGATGACATTCGCCTCCCAGCCACGATAGCCAAAAATAGCGCCAACGGTCACAACTACCGTAATCACCAGTGAGGTACCATTCTCATCCCACCAGTCCTTCAGTACCTCTAATTGTTCTTCATCAGATTCAACCAACCTAGTTCTCCTTGCTAAAGTAGTCGAGGCAATACTGCGCCAACGTCTCTTGTGAAATCGTTGACTGCTCGCCACCTTCTCTCAATGATTTAATGCTGACAGTACCTGCAGCAACTTCGTCCTCACCCAGAACAAGGGCAAGGTCGGCGCCGGAGGCATCCGCCTTTTTCATCTGCGACTTAAACTTGCCGTCACCGCAATGAACGACCACCTTTTTCCCTGACAGTTGATCCCTGATTGATTCAGCCAGTCGCAGGGCTGTTGCACGTGCGGCATTACCCTTGGATACAACATAGACATCAGCGTCCTTCGATGATTCCATTTTTTCAGCCAACATCAGGGACAATCGATCAAGTCCCATGGCAAACCCAACACCCGGCGACGGCTTACCACCTAGCTGTTCAACCAGGCCATCGTATCGCCCACCGCCACAAACAGTTCCCTGTGAGCCTAGGGTCGTCGTGATCCACTCAAAAACTGTTTTGTTATAATAATCGAGTCCCCGGACAATATTTGGATTAACTTCGTAGGCTATACCGTTATCGTCAAGCAGACCCCGTAAACCTTCAAAATGCTGCTTAGATTCATTATCCATAAAATCCGCCAAAACGGGGGCCCCCCGCAATATTTCCTGCGTCTTTGAGGACTTGCTATCCAGTATACGAAGTGGATTAGTCGTCAGGCGCCTTTGGCTATCCTCATCGAGATCCTGTTCGTAGGCTTGCAGGTAGTCAGCCAACTTCTCTTTGAACTTTACGCGGGCATCGGGATTACCCAGTGAATTGAGCTCAAGCCTGATGTCCCCATCCAGCCCGAGTTTTCGCCAGATTCTGGCATTCATGAGCAGAAGTTCTGCATCCACATCAGGGCCCGGCATGCCGAAGCACTCTGCTCCAATCTGGTCAAACTGCCTGTAGCGGCCTTTCTGTGGTCTCTCGTAACGAAACATCGCGCCGCTGTACCAGAGCCTCTGGACTTGGTTAAACAGAAGACCATTCTGCTCGGCAAAACGCACACACCCGGCTGTCCCCTCTGGCCTGAGGGTCAGGCTTTCGCCGTTTCGATCGTCAAAAGTGTACATCTCTTTTTCGACGATATCGGTGTTTTCACCGACAACTCTTTTAAACAGCTCAGTCTGCTCCAGCTGCGGCAGGCCAATTTCTCGGTAACCATAGGCCGCAAGCACTTCCCGCACGACATCTTCTATCGTCCGGGAGATCTTTTTTTGTGCAGGCAATAAGTCCTGCATGCCTCTGACTGCTTGAATTTTCATGGTTTCTGTAGGTTTAAGGATGAACCTTCTTTGACACGTATCTAGTTTGGTACGGTCAGTTTTGCGGTTCGATCCCTGCTAATAAAGGGCTCAAGTTCAAATGGGCGGCCATTGTAAATCATCTCGACACCTGTTGCCTTCCCCAATAACACCTCGAAAGGGGCTGTGCCGTAGATAGTCAGGACATCATTGACCTGATTCAGATCGTTATAGATCAAACCGAACTGGTTGTCTGCAATTTCGACCCAGCATTCATCCCTGAATGACAGCTCCAGTTGGTCAAATCCGCTGGCATCCACGGTGATGAAGCTTCGCGCTCCATCTGTCGTACGCTCAAATTTGACCGAATCCGAAACCGCAACGACGTTGGGGCTGTCTTGTACTGAGAAAGATTGTTCTGAGGTGGACTGCTTGGTCACGGCTTCCTGAATTGATGCTTCAGTAGCAGGTATAGCTGACACTTCCGGGCTTTCAGCTACTGTTTCAGCCAGCACGCGCTCCACCGTATCAATCGCTCGCAATGTCTCTGTCATTGCAATCTGCGACTCTAACCCTGTCTGATCCGGCAGTGCCGGCGATTGAGATACCTGTTCCGATTGCAACGCTGCGCCTTCCTGAGTTGCTAGCTCGAAATCAAAGACAGCTTCCGAGGAATCCAGCGTTGAAGGTTGCGAGACATCTGGTTGAGTGACGCTCAGCGGCGTTTCTTCTTCCGGATCGGAAACTAACCACCAAATAACAGAGACCACCAGCGCGAGTCCACCAAGGCCAATCAAACCAGTTTGAAAAACCGGGCCTGTGATGCTGGCAGTGCCTACATCTTCCTCTGTAACCCCCTTCATTTCAGGGGTCGGTTCTGCAATCTGCAGTTCTGCATCGTACAGTGCAACGATTTCGTCGCCGGACAAATCAACCACGCGCGCGTAGTTTCTCAGATAACCCTTGATAAAAGCCGGTTTCGGTAAGCTGCTGAACTCACCGGCATCGATGTATTTAATGAACGATGTTGTGAGATACAGTTTGTCGGCAACTTCTTTTTGCGAAAGACCCAATCGCTGTCGCGCTTCGGCCAGTAACTCTGAGGGTCGTTTTACTGCTGCAGGCGATTCCAGTTCCAGGGGTTCATCAGCCGACATCTATGTTGACTCTTTGTATTGCTGATACTCATCACTGCCCGGAAATATCCCTTCAAGGGCCTCGCTACAGCTCGCTTCCTCGTTGTTATCCTCGAAGATTCTACCGAGCCTGACACAAAGCCACAGGGACTTCGCCGTCGAAGGTCCCACCTCCGAATAACGTCTGTAGTAATCCCTGGATTCGACATAATTTCGCTCGTCAAACCGGATCTCTCCCAGCTCAATCAACGCGCGCGGCTGCTGGGGGTTTAACTGGGTTGCTCGAATAAACGCATATTCAGCCTTTTCAGGGTCACCGATACGGTTGTAGGCTACCCCAAGATTTTCAAAGACCATGGCACGATTTGGATAAAATCGTTCCTCACTGGCTTTTGACAGTTGCACTACCGCCTCATTAAAACGTTTCTCGGAGAACAAAAATGCACCATAGCTGTTTCGTATCTGTGCAGATTGGGGATCATACCGGACAGCCAGCTTGAAATACTCCTCGGCGAGATCGGTTTCACCCTCCAACTGAAACACCAACCCATATGTCGCATGTACATCCGCATTCTTGGGCTCTATGTCCAGAGCCTTGGCCAGCTTTTCCTTCGCCCGCTGATAGTCGCGATTTCGGAGGTAACCGATCGCCAGGTCCAGGTGTCTTTGCACCAGCTCTACAGTTCCATTATCGGTAGATTCACCATTAGGTGTCTTCATAGACTGGCAAGACGAAACTAACAGTGCCAACAACAACAGCAGAATTCGGATCATGCTATTTCACCAGCTGCTATTTTTTTGTATTTTTCCTGCCGTCGGGTCTTGTCAGCAACCTGACCCACGAGCTGGCCGCACGCCGCGTTAATATCATCACCACGGGTTGTCCGGACTGTTACTGAATAACCGTCGGCAACCAACCTTTCCTGGAATTTTCTGACTGCCATCATGGAAGGTCGCTTGTACCCAGTACCAGCAAATGGATTGAATGGAATCAAATTGATCTTACACGGAAATCCCACCAGCAGGTGAGAGAGTTGTCTGGCATGCTCGGGTTGGTCGTTAATACCATCGATCACCGTATACTCTACGGTGATCGTTCTTTTATTACCCAGGTTCTTCGCATAACGGGTGCAGACTTCAAGCAATGTTGCGATCGGATACTTCCGGTTAATCGGTACAAGCTGATCCCTGAGTTCGTCATTAGGCGCATGCAGGGAGATTGCCAGGGATGCATCGGTAGTCTCGATCATTCGCTCGATCCCGGGGACCACACCCGCCGTAGACACTGTCACCTTGCGTTTCGAAATACCGTAGCCAAGATCGTCCATCATAAGCTCAACCGCAGGCAGGACATTGTCAAAATTCAGCAGTGGTTCGCCCATCCCCATCATCACTACATTGGTCACGGTTCGGCTTCGGTCTGGGTAGACTTCCGCAAGCCTTCGCAACGCAATCCGAAGCTGGCCAATGATTTCCGCTGTCGTAAGGTTACTGTTGAAACCCTGTTTTCCTGTGGAACAAAAACTGCAATCCAGGGCGCAACCAACCTGTGAGGAAACGCACAAGGTACCTCGCGCGTCCTCCGGTATGAAGACCGTCTCAAACAGGCTTCCGGAAGCAGATTTGATTAACCACTTGCGTGTGCCGTCGTTAGAAACAAATTCTTCGTGGACCTCTGGCTCAGCCACATTGCCATTTAGAGCCAGGTACTCTCGTAATGACTTGCTGATATCAGTCATCTCGGCAAAATCACTGACGAACCGATGATGGACCCATTTCATGATCTGCCCGACGTGAAACGGCTTCTCGCCAAGGTCCAGGAGCAGCGCACGCCAATCTTCCTGGGTGTAAGCCAGGTAGTTAGCATCTTGGCGGGGCTGTTCACTCATCGTTTATTTCAACTCTGGTTATCGATTACAAAGCTGGTCTGGTTCAAAGAAATAGCTAATTTCACGCGCAGCTGACTCTGGCGAATCCGACCCATGGACCGCGTTCGCCTCAATCGATTCAGCAAAATCTGCCCGAATGGTTCCTGCATCAGCATCTGCCGGGTTAGTCGCACCCATCAGCTGACGGTTCAGCGTTATTGCACCTTCCCCTTCCAGTACCTGCACAATGACCGGCCCGGAACTCATGTAATTGACCAGATCCTGAAAGAATCCTTTGCCATCATGCTCTGCATAAAAACCCTTCGCTTTATCAACTGTCAGGTGCTCCATGCGTGACGCGACAATACGCAGCCCTGCTTTTTCAAAACGGGAAACAATCTCCCCAATGACATCCTTTGCAACCGCATCGGGTTTGATGATTGAGAATGTTCTCTCCATCGCCATGTTACTACTCCATAAAGTTAGGTTAAATTTTTCGGAGCATTATACGCCTGTGACAGGTAAAACGTAGCTTTTACTGGCAACCCTCGGTCACCGTACCCTGCCTCGCTTGACCGTTAATCCATTACCCTTAATCCATTTCATCGAGCCAGGCCATTTGTATGGCCTCAAGAATCTTTTCGCCGCAATGTTCAGGGTCATCGTCAAAGCCTGACAACCCCATCACCCATTCCCGCAGATCCGTAAACCGGACACCGAGCGGATCCACCTCTGGGTGCGCATCAACCAATTCAATAGCTATGTCATTAACATCAGTCCATTTCATCGAGGTCTCCTCTTTAGTGGTTTTCCGACACCTGGTTGATGGTGTACTTAGGTATCTCAATCACCAGATCTTCATCACCAACCAACACCTGACATGACAATCTCGAATCAGGCTCCAAACCCCAGGCTTTATCCAGCAGGTCGTCTTCCAGCTCGTCGGATTCTTCCAATGAATCGAAGCCTTCACGGACAACCACATGACAGGTAGTGCAGGCGCATGCCATCTCGCAGGCATGCTCGATATCAATACCGTTTTCCATCGCCACTTCTATCAGGTTGTCACCTTTGCTGGCTTCTATCACCGCTCCTTCGGGGCAACGTCCTTCATGCGGTAGGAATATTAGTTGGGGCATAGTAACTTCCTGGTTAAATCTCTTTATCGACTTCTGCTATATTCCTGCCGGCAAGCGCCTTGCGGACCGCCGCATCCATTCTCAAGGATGCAAACTCCTCGCTTGCTCGACCCAATAATTCTGTTCCTTCACTGATCGCCAGGTGATCTTCACCTTCCGAGACACGGCCAAGCTCCTCGATCGCCTGTTGCAATGCATGGATATCACTTTCCATTAACAGCGCCGCACCATCTTCCGCCAGCGCGTTGCCGAGCGCTTCAATCACCCGGCCAGACTCAACTCTCGCCTCCATCAACGACCTCCGGTTTGCATCTTCCGTAGCATGCTCAAAGGATGCTTGTAACATCGACGTTATTTCTTTATCAGTCAGACCATAAGAGGGCTTAACCTCTACACCGGCTTGAGTGCCTGTACTGGTTTCGCGGGCAGAAACAGAAAGCAGGCCATCGGCATCAACGTTAAACATCACTTCAATTTTCGCCGCACCGGCCACCATCGGAGGAATGCCGGTTAGCTCGAATCGCGCCAACGATCGACAATCAGTCACCAACTCGCGCTCGCCCTGCAGGACATGGATGAGCATCGCAGTCTGGCCGTCTTTGTAGGTCGTGAATTCCTGAGCCCGCACAGCAGGTATCGCTGTATTTCTCGAAATCACCTTTTCTGCCAGGCCTCCTACCGTCTCCAGACCCAGGGAAAGTGGCAATACATCCAGCAGCAGCATCTCGTCATCAGGCTTATTGCCAACCAGAACATTCGCCTGGACGGCTGCACCGACGGCAACCACTTTATCAGGATCCATGTTATTGAGCGGCGTTTTACCGAAATACTCCGCGACCTTATCGATGACCTGAGGTACCCGTGTAGAGCCACCCACCAGGACAACATTATGAATCTCACCGAGCTCAATCCCAGCATCCCTTACGGCTCGCAGGCACGCTTTAATAGACGCATCAACCAGCGGCGCCACTAGATCATCGAAAGTGGTTCGATCCAGTATTCCCTTGAACTGCACACCATCACGATCAAAATCTATGTCGACCTTGGCGTTATCAGTGAGGCTTTCCTTGATTGATCTGGACGCCATCAACAATCCACGTAACTGTTCGCTTGCCAGCGGTTTCGCATATCCGGACTGCTCAACTATCCAGGCGGCTATCGCCCTGTCAAAATCATCACCGCCGAGCGCCGAATCCCCGCCAGTTGCCAGCACTTCGAAGACCCCCTTACGGAGCCTGAGCAACGAGATATCAAAAGTACCTCCGCCCAGGTCGTAGACAGCAATCACACCTTCACTACCGGAATCGAGGCCATAGGCTATCGCAGCCGCAGTGGGTTCATTCAGTAATCTCAATACGTTGACACCGGCGAGCTGCGCCGCATCTTTCGTCGCCTGCCTTTGGGCATCATCAAAATAGGCTGGCACCGTAATAACAACGCCATCCAGGTCGCCCGCCAGTGTAGCGCTCGCTCGATCTACCAGCGTACGAAGGATTTCTGCAGAGACCTCAACCGGAGTCACATTTCCGCTGACGGTTTCTATTCGCGGCATTCCACCTTCAGAAGCAGAAAACCGGTAAGGAAGCTGGTCACCGAGTGTTGCCACATCTTTAATGCCGCGGCCCATCAGTCTTTTTACGGACACGATGGTGTTCATGGAATCATTCACAGCTTCGGTCAATGCTTCATCACCAACGATTACCCCGCTCGATGTATAGCGCACAACTGAAGGCAGCATATGCCTGCCCTGCTCATCGGCAAGTGTTTCAGCAACACCCGCGCGAACACTTGCAATTAGCGAGTTAGTCGTGCCCAGGTCTATTCCCGCAGCTCGTTTACGCTGGTGGGGGTCGACCGCCTGGCCGGGTTCTGTGATTTGTAATAGTGCCATCTATATCTCAATTACTTTTCTTCAGTGATGCTCTACTAATCTCAATTACTTTCCTGCAGTGGCGTCCTAATAATCCAACAACTTTTCTTCAAGACGGTTCGCTGAAACCATCAACTTGGACAGGAACTGGAGTTCATACACCAACCGCTCTGCCTTATCAGTGTCCTCATCCAAGGCTTCTTGAAATTTTGCCTGCAGTTCGTTGATCGCCTGCCGCATTTTTTGACGAAACGAATCAAGTTCTTCGAGATTACCCTCACCTTCTTCAATAGATTCGAGTTGCTCCCTGAGATCAATCTGATCCATCAGGAACGCTGCTGGCAAAGTCGGGTTATGTTCCAGTTCTACTCCCCGCAGTCCCAATATATAAATCGCGCGTGGCAAGGATGTCCGCAGCGTTTCATTCGCCGTATTTACCAGGGTCGCCCACTGCACGGCCAACCGCTTCTCCTGATCCGTTCCCGCGGCAAACCGATCCGGATGAACTTGTTTCTGCAAGTCCAGAAAACGGTCGCCAAGAAGCTCCTGATCCACGGCGTAATCAACCGGCAGGCCAAATATCTCGAAATAGTTTTTGTTGAAATCCACGAATAGTAAGGACGCCTGGCTTCACAGCAGGCCCTTCAAGTTAGACGGTGAAACTCTCACCACAGCCGCATTCGCCCTGGACGTTTGGATTCTTAAATTCAAACCCTTCATTAAGGCCCTGCTTCACATAGTCCATTTGCGTGCCATCGATGTAAACCAGTGACTTTGGGTCCACAAACACCTCAACGCCCTGAGAAGAAAATCTGAGATCTTCCGGCAAAATTTCATCGACCGGCTCCATGACATACATCAAGCCCGAGCATCCGGTGGTCTTCACAGCGACGCGAATCCCAACACCCTTGCCTCTTGAGGCCAGATAGCCAGTGACGTGTTCCGCCGCCTTTTCTGTCAGGCTGACACCCATATTCTTATCCTGCCGCTGCCGCCGATGACTCTTCGTCACCGACATGTTTTGATCGATAGTCCTGAATAGCCGCCTTTATGGCATCTTCTGCCAGCACCGAACAATGTATTTTCACAGGGGGCAGCGCCAACTCTTCAGCAATCTCTGTATTCTTTATGCCTTCTGCCTCGTCCAGCGTTCGCCCCTTAACCCATTCGGTCAGCAATGAACTAGACGCAATAGCGCTACCACAGCCATACGTCTTGAATTTAGCATCCTGGATCACGCCGTCTTCGCCAACCTTGATCTGCAAACGCATCACGTCACCACAGGCTGGGGCACCGACCATACCTGTGCCTACCTCGCCACTTTCGGCGTCCATTTTTCCGACGTTACGCGGATTATCGTAGTGGTCCAGTACTTTGTCGCTGTATGCCATTTTGCTTTCTCTCCTAAGATGAATAGAACCCAGACGGATTCCATTCAAGAATATTAATTAGTGTGCAGCCCACTCGATTTTGTCCATATCCACACCGTCCTTGTACATATCCCAAAGCGGTGACAATTCTCTCAGTTTTTCTACGGCTGCCCTGACGCTGCCGATCGCCTGATCAACGTCTTTCTCAGTCGTGAAACGGCCGATAGAAAACCGCAGCGAACTGTGTGCAAGTTCATCGTTCAGGCCAAGCGCCCGGAGCACATAAGAAGGCTCCAAACTCGCAGATGTACACGCGGACCCGGAAGATAACGCGATGTCTGGTAAAGACATGATCAGTGACTCACCTTCCACGAAATTGAAGCTAATGTTGATGATGCCAGGAATATGATGGTCTATATGTCCGGAGACATACACTTCTTCCATTCCATCAAAGCCGTCCCATAGACGCTCCCGCAAAGCCAGTATTCGCTCACCTTCCTCATGCATCTCTTCTTTTGCGATCCGGAATGCTTCACCCATACCAACCAGCTGATGGGTCGCGAGGGTACCTGAACGCATCCCTCTTTCGTGACCACCACCGTGCATCTGGGCTTCAAGCCTCACACGTGGCTTCCTGCGAACAAACAGCGCGCCAACCCCTTTGGGGCCATAAATCTTGTGCGCAGAAAATGACATGAGGTCAACCTTGAGTTCACCCAGGTCAATATTCACCTTGCCGGCACTTTGTGCAGCGTCCACATGAAAGAAAACCTTTGCGGCGCGGGTGACTTCACCAATCGCTGCAATGTCGTTAACCACACCAATCTCATTGTTTACGTGCATGATGCTAACAATCGTTGTGTCTTCACGAATCGCTGCGGCAACACTCTCTGGAGAAATAATTCCATTGGTATCGGGCTCCAGGTAGGTGACCTCGAAGCCTTCCCGTTCCAGATGACGGCAGGTATCCAGCACAGCCTTGTGTTCAATCTTGGAAGTAATAATATGTTTGCCTTTGCTCTTGTAGAACTGGGCAACCCCCTTGATCGCTAGATTATCCGATTCGGTTGCTCCCGATGTCCATACGATCTCGCGCGGATCACAGTTCAAAAGATCAGCCATATGCCGCCGTGCAATCTCTACCGCTTCTTCTGCTTCCCACCCGAACTTATGCGACCGGCTCGCAGGATTACCAAATTTACCTTCTGCAAGAAGGCATTCGCTCATTTTCTGTGCAACTCGCGGGTCTACCGGCGTTGTTGCTGCGTAATCAAAATAAATTGGTGATTTCATCTCATTCCCGTAACTCAATTTCAAACATGCCCAATTACAAATCTGCAACTACGGGCAAACGTACAAACTCGTCTTCGATAGCGTCCTGCCTTGCAGCAATCTGCTTAACATTTCTTTTCGCGATAATACTAGCCAGATCGATACCTGCCAGAAAATGGTGGATCTCGCTGCTCAGGTCAGACCAAAGCTGATGAGAGAGACACATCTCGCCGTGCTGGCAATCTGCCCGCCCGGAACATCTAGTTGCATCTACGTTTTCGTCAACTGAATCGACAATTTCTGCCACGAAAATCCGACCGGGATCACGTTCCAGTTGATAACCACCACCCGGACCCCTGACACTGTTAACCAGATTGTGCTTTCGGAGCTTGGCGAACAATTGTTCCAGATAGGACAGGCTAATTCCCTGTCGACGTGAAATATCTGCAAGGCTGATCGGCCCGGACTTCTGGTGTACAGCCAGATCAAGCATCGCGGTGACCGCATACCTGCCTTTTGCTGTGAGTCTCATCTAATTTCCCTCTGTGTCTCCGTCACCGTAATATCTCCGCAATTCCATTCCATCAAACGCTGCGGGCGTTATTTCCAAATTTTCAGGGTCTTCAATCACTGCCCGTAACGGCTGTGCATTATGCAATACCCGACTAATTTGGTCAACTATATACCCGACTATTTTAGTCAGGTACTAGAGCAATGCCAATAGTTACTTAGAGTGATATTAATATTGCTTAGATCGGGTGGCTCTAACCCTTTTCCTGGGGTTCTTGAGGCTCTCCGGGTTTCCCTAACCTATTGATTGCAGTAAGAAATCCTCGAAGAATGTTAACTTCCATCCGATCGATCCGGACCCTGTTAAAAAGACGCCGAAGGCGAGTCATCAGCTGGCGGGGGTTCTCCGGGTCGTGAAAGCCAACCTGGATTAATGTGGCTTCAAGGTGGTCATAGAAATACTCTACCGCAGCAGAATCCGCATAGGGTAAATCCCATTTCTGTTTGGTGCCCCCGGAACCCTTGTTTCCAGCATGCTTCGCCTGCAACACCTCATAACAGATAACCTGCACCGCCATAGCAAGATTGAGCGAGCTATAGGCTTCACCCGTGGGAATGTTCACATGGAACTGGCATTGCTGCAGCTCTTCATTTTTCAGGCCACGAGACTCGCGCCCAAATAAAAGCCCTACCTTTTGCTGACCCTCAAATGCGGTGACAACTTTCTCACCGCATTCTCTTGGCGAAAGCAGTGGCCAGGGTATCCGACGCTCCCTCGCAGACGTGCCAATAACAAGCTGGCAGTCAGCTATGGCCTCCTCAACTGTTTCCACCACCCGGGCGTCACGAACAACATCTCCGGCACTGGCAGAACGAAACACGGCTTTCATGTTTGGAAAGTCCAGCGGATTCACCAGGACAAGTTCGGTGAGCCCCATGTTCTTCATCGCACGAGCGGCCGCGCCAATATTTCCCGGATGGCTCGTTTCAACCAGAATTACTTTCACACCGGGGAACAGATTCGCTGAAGTCATAAACGCTTTACTTACAAAAACAAAAAAAAGGGGTATCAACAAGATCGTGAATATTACAGGGTTTCTGTTAAAATGCGCGACCGCATTTATTCCCCCGGACCCATCATGCAACCAATGGCCAACATTGCACTTCGCGCAGCCCGACTTGCCGCGCAACAGATCGTGCGCGGTTTTGACCGTCCGGACCTGATTGATATCTCAACAAAAGGCCACAACGACTTTGTGACCAACATCGACAGGGAAGCAGAATATATCGCCATCGAGACCCTGCGGGAGAAATACCCAGACCACAAATTCACTGGTGAAGAGTCTGGCTCCTCAACAGAAGAAGATCTCGAGTATGAATGGGTCATCGACCCCCTCGACGGTACAATGAATTTTACCAGGCAATTACCCCATTTTTGCGTCTCTATTGCTTGCTTGCACAAGGGCAAGATCGAACATGGAGTCGTGGTAGACCCTATTCGCCAGGAAGAATTCGTCGCCAGCAGAGGCCAGGGCGCGACCCTCAACGGGAAACGTATCCGTGTCAGCTCGCTCGAAAGCCTTGACGGCGCCCTGATAGCAACCGGCGGTCGCGACCGGCACCTGCACCTGGAAGGCGAAACCGAGGTCCAACGACACCTGCTCGCGTCCAAAAGTTTTACGCGGCAATCCGGAAGTGCCGCACTCGATCTGGCTTACATTGCCACGGGGCGTCTGGATGGTCTCTATTTGAGGGGGCTGGGACGCTGGGATATGGCCGCCGGAGTGTTGCTGGTTACCGAAGCCGGCGGGTTGGTTGGAGATTTCGAAGGTGGCGCCAACTTTATGAAAAACGGTAACATCGTCGCCGGATCGCCAAGGTGTTTTAAGACAATCAGTTCAGTCGTTCGAAAACATCTTTAGACGCGGTGGCAGGCGCGGTGGCAGCTACCGCCCGGCCATCAGGTCCGGATCTTCGGCACCCTCTTTCTCAGGTATCGCAAGGTCTTCCTGAGAAATACCTAATACAATCAGCATGTTACTAGCAACGTAGATCGATGAGTAAGTACCCACTAACACGCCGATAATCAATCCGATCGCGAAACCGCTGATAAGCTCACCGCCTAACACCAGAAGCGTAATCAGTACTATCAGCGTTGTAAAAGATGTCACTAATGTGCGACCGAGCGTCTGGTTTAGTGACGTATTGATCACGTCCACCGGTTTAACCCGCCGCATCATCCTAAAGTTTTCCCGTATCCGGTCAGAGACAACAATAGTGTCATTCAGCGAGTAACCAATAACAGCCAGCAGTGCTGCCAGAACGGTTAAATCGAAGTCCCATCGAGCAATCGAGAAAATCCCTAGTGTAATCATAACGTCGTGGAAAAGAGCGACGACCGCGCCGACTGCAAACTTCAACTGGAATCGAAAAGCCACATAAAGCAGAACGACACCAAGGGCCGTCATCAAACCAATGCCGCCCTGGTTAGTGAGTTCCTCACCGACCGCCGGACCAACAAACTCTGAACGGCGCAGCTCAATATTCTGGCCGCTGGATTCCTTAAGCGATTCCAGGACCCTGTCGCCAAGACGAGCATTTTCTTTCGAATCAATGTTTTTCTGTGGGGGAATCCTGACAAGAATGTCGCGGTCTGAGCCGAAATACTGAACCACATGTCCTGTGTATCCCGCTTCGGTTAAATGACCACGGATCTCTTCAGGATCCACCGGGTCTTCATAGGCCACCTCAACCAGCGAGCCGCCGGTGAAGTCAAGGCCCCACTCAACCTGGTTAACAGCAAGTGAAACGATCGACAGCAACACAAGCCCAATAGAAATTCGTCCCGCAATCTTGCGGTAATGCATGAAATCAAATTCAAAATCCATCAGATTGCCAACCTCTCTACCTTGCGACCACCATACATCAGGTTAACAATGGCCCGCGTACCCACGATGGCTGTAAACATTGACGTCAAAATACCGATGGACAGCGTGACCGCGAAACCTTTTATCGATCCGGTGCCAATACTGTAAAGAATTACGGCAACGATGAGCGTCGTCAGGTTCGCATCAAGAATTGTGACAAAAGCCCGTTCAAACCCGGCGTTGATCGCCTGTTGCGGCGGCATCCCTTTCTTAAGCTCTTCCTTGATCCTGGAAAAGATCAATACGTTTGCGTCAACCGCCATACCGACAGTCAGAACAATCCCGGCAATACCCGGCAGCGTTAGCGTTGCGGACAAACTGGACATCACTGCTACCAGCAATACCAGGTTGGCAGTCAGTGCAAGATTCGCCGCCAGCCCGAAAGATTTGTAGTAAAACAGCATGAATAGCACCACCAGACCAAGACCAACCGAGACTGAAAAAGCGCCAAGTTTAATATTCTCTGCACCAAGGCTTGCACCCACCGTGCGCTCTTCTGCAATAAACATGTCGGCTGCCAGCGCACCAGCTCGTAACAGGAGCGACAGCTCGCGGGCTTCTCCGGCCTGCAGCCCCGTGATCCTGAAGTTAACACCGAGCGCGGACTGGACCGTTGCAAGGCTGACGACCCTGCGTACCACATAGGGCTCTGGTTTCAGCACTTCAATGCCATCTTCGATGACCTTACGATCACGGGTCTTGGTTTCAATAAAAATCACGGCCATACGGCGGCCAACATTATGACGAGTAGACCGGTGCATCAACTCCCCGCCATCTCCGTCAAGCCGAATATTGACCTGGGGCAATCCGGAATCCGGATCAAACCCAACATTCGCGTCAAGCACCCTGTCACCCCGCAGAATGATATCCTTCTCAATATCCGCAGAATAACCTTCGTAATCAAATTTCTGAGTAGAAGAGCGACTTGCATCTGATAGCGCTTCCATCCTGAATTCAAGAGTGGCAACTTTGCCCAATATGTTCTTTGCCCGCGCGGTGTCCTGGACACCGGGTAGATCCACCACAATCCGATCGCGACCCAATCGCTGAACAAGCGGCTCTGCAACACCCAACTCATTTACTCTGTTACGTATCGCCTGCAGATTCTGCTGAACGGCAAAGTCTTCCATCTCGCGGATAGAGGCGTCGTCCACAGTCAGTGTCAGTTCAGGCGCTGCCTGGCTTGCTACTATCAGATACTGTGGGTATCGATCTTTAAGTTTGCGTTCGCCGCGATCACGCGTTTCTTCATCAGAGAAAGCGATTTGCAGCGCACCGGTGACCGGTGAAGTAAAACCGGTGTAGCGAATACGATCATCTTTTTCACGAAATGTCCGTTTAATGTCCTGCTCAAGCCCTTCTATACGCTCACCAACGGCAGATACCGTATCGACCTCCATCAGGAAGTGAACGCCGCCTCGCAGGTCCAACCCATACTTCATCGGCTCACCGCCAATATCGACAAGCCATTGGGGTGTTGTGGGCGCTGAGTTCAGTGCCACTACATATTCGTCGGGCAGGTCATGCAATGCCAACTGGATAAGATCGCGGGCCCGAAGCTGTGACTCGTCGTTACGGAAGCGGATTAGCCCACCGTTTTCCTGCATCTCGGCACCGAAATACTCAACTGAGTCTTCTTCAAGGCGCGCGGTCGCCTTATTGAGCGCGTGTTCCGTAAAGGTACCGTCTGCGCTTTCGGTTGAGATCTGAACAGCAAAATCGGGCGGATATATATTTGGCAGGGCGTAAACCACACCGAGGCTCACAACAACAAGCACCAGCAGGTTCTTCCACAGGGGGTATCGATTAATCAAAATACTGGGCCATTAGTAATGTGTGAACGAAAACAGTTAGATATTTTTGATCGTGCCTTTTGGTAGGGCCTGCGTCACGGCACTTTTCTGGAGCCGCAACTCAACCTTGTCCGCTGCTTCAAAAATGATGAACTGTTCTTCGACCTTGGTAATTCGACCGACAAGACCACCATTGGTAATAATCTCATCCCCTTTGGCAAGATCAGCGACGAGTTCTCGGTGTTCTTTGGCCCGTTTACTCTGAGGACGCCAGACGATGAGGTAAAACACCAGCGCAAAAGCAACGATAATGAAAATGTCCAGACCAGGAATCGGGCCAGAGGCCCCGCCATCTGCAGCCATAGCGTTCGGAATAAGAAAATCTATCATAAAAAGAGCCCCCCCTAGTGGGGTCAAATTTGAGTGGCAATGTTGAAGCGCGCTATTGTCGCTGATTAACTACCCAATCAGCAAATATTAGTCGTAAGATATGTCGCCAGTAAACGCTCGAGGCAGCCCCCATTCTTCATATATCCCGCCAATATGATCATCGAGGGAGCCTTTTTCAATCGCTGCCTGCAGCCCGTTCATCACGTGAAGGTAGTAATGAACGTTATGGATAGAGTTCAATTCGGCGCCAAGGATCTCACCACACTTGTCCAGATGATGCAGATAGGCCCGGGAAAAATTCCGACAGGTGTAGCAATCACAACCTGGGTCAACAGGACCTGTATTGGCCTTATGGGGAGAATTCCTGATTCGGACCACCCCTTGTGAGGTGAAAAGGTGCCCGTTCCTAGCATTTCGGGTTGGCATCACGCAGTCCAACATATCCACCCCCCTGTAGACACTTTCCACGAGATCCTGTGGCGTGCCCACGCCCATGAGGTAACGCGGTTTATCTACCGGCATTCTGGGCGCTATGTGCCTGATGACACGCATCATGTCTTCTTTGGGCTCACCCACGGATAAACCGCCGATGGCGTAGCCATCAAACCCAATATCACTGAGCTTACCAAGCGATTCATCTCTGAGGTCTTCATAAACTCCCCCCTGGATAATGCCAAACAGGCTATTGGGGTTATCACCAAACCCCTCCTTGCTTCTGGCAGCCCAGCGCATCGACAGGCTCATGGACTCAGCAACCTCATCTTTAGTTGCAGGAAAGGGTGTGCATTCATCGAAACACATCACCACATCTGAATTGAGCGAGCGTTGTATTCCCATGGATATTTCGGGTGACAGGAAAATCTCATCGCCATTGACCGGAGAACGAAATTTGACCCCTTGCTCTGATATCTTTCGCAGGTCTCCCAGGCTAAACACCTGAAACCCACCTGAATCAGTCAAAATCGGCTTATCCCAACCCATAAAGCCGTGCAGCCCACCGTGAGACTCCATCACCTGCATGCCAGGCCTGAGCATCAGATGGAAAGTATTGCCGAGCAGCATTTGAACGCCTGCCTCTTCAAGAACTACCGGTGACAGGCCTTTTACTGATCCGTAAGTACCACAGGGCATGAAGATGGGAGTCTGGACCTGCTGTGTAGTTCCATCTTGTCGGGTAAAGCTCAGGGTTCCTCTTCTAGCTTCACCGTCCGTACTGGATACTTGAAATTCCAATGTCACTTAATGAATCCGTTAGCGCGTTATTAACATTGCGTCACCATAACTGAAAAACCGGTAAGATTCTTCAATCGCACACTGGTAAGCATTCTTGATATTGTCAGTTCCTGCAAAGGCACTTACCAACATCAATAAAGTTGAACCTGATAAGTGGAAGTTAGTCACCATCGCGTCTACCGATTGAAACTCATAGCCCGGGTAGATAAATATTTCCGTATCGCCCTTAAATGGCAAAATCAACCCGCCACTGGAAGCTGATTCCAGCGACCGAACACTGGTGGTTCCAACCGCCACAACCCTGCCCTGACGTTTCCTGCATTCCTCTACCGCCACACACACTGGTCTGGACACATCCAGAAACTCACGATGCATCTGGTGTTCCTCAACATTCTCGGTACGTACCGGCTGGAATGTTCCTGCACCGACGTGAAGCGTTACTTCAGTTTTTCGGATCCTCTTCGCCGCAATGTCAGCCAACACCTTTTCATCAAAGTGCAGGCCTGCCGTGGGGGCTGCGACGGCACCATCATGTTGGGCGTATATGGTCTGGTAACGACTCTCATCGGATACTTCATCCGCACGGTCTATATAAGGCGGCAGTGGCATGTGACCAACCTGGGTCGCAATTTCGCTCACCCCCGGTGCCGGAAAGCGAACCCGATAAAAAGAATCTTCTTTCCCCATCACCGTGATGCTGGGGCCACCCTCCAGATGAATTGTTGAACCCGCTTTGGGAGGTTTACTGACCCTAATCTGTGCCATTGCCTCCGTCTTCGAAACGATCCGCTCGAGCAATAACTCTACCTTGCCACCTGTTTCTTTCTCGCCAAAAAATCGCGCTGGAATCACCCGGGTGTTGTTAAACACCATTAGATCGTCGGGATTCAGTAGTCCAGGCAGGTCGGTAAATTGCAGATGCACAACTTTGCCGGTCACGGCATCCAAGTGCAGCAGTCGACTGCCGGAACGCTGCGCAGCCGGATGTTTTGCGATCAGGTGCTCGGGTAGGTCGAAGGAAAAATCACTAACTTTCATGACGGAAAATGGCGCCTGGGATTAGCCGGAGCCAAATCACAATGGTGGGAAGAAAAACGTTATCTAAAAATCCAGCTTAAGCCTTGAAACATCAACAACGCGACAAGTCAGTAACGGGTCTTTCGACTCGGAGATTCCCCGCGCATTGAATGACCTGCACTATTATACCTTCTATATCCTCGTCACGTTCAATTCGACCCTAATACAGATGGTGTCCTTCCGTTGAAGCTGTTTTGCAATGCGGAATATAGTGTACCAAGGGTCGCATATAGCGACCATTGCGGGCGCCCTGTATAGCGGGCTTTCAGCTGAGCTCCAACCCCTGCATGCCCCCCTCTTCCCGCCAGGCTTTCATCCGCTTGAAGAACGGGTTTGGTCCTTTCCCGTAGCTAGCGTTCTGAACACTTCTGGGATTAGGTTTACCCTCATTATTGTAATACCCCGGCGTACAGGATGCCTGGAAGCTTTCACTCAACCGTGCCTGTGAAATGATCTCCTGTACCCACGCTGCCTCGGCTTCTTCGCTGGGTTCAATCGTTGAAATGTTGCCCGACAGGCACTGATTTACGATGTAACCAATATGCTGAGCAGACTCGTCCATGGCATGGGGGAAATTCGTTGTAAACGCGGCCTGGGCATTGCTGATGATGAACAGATTTGGAAACCCGCGGGTGTGCAAACCGTGCAGCGATCTCATTCCATCCGCCCATTTGTCACTGAGTTTCAAGCCGCCTCTGCCAACCAGATCATATCCGCTACGACGGGTGTAGTCGGTACCGACTTCGAACCCCGTCGCAAAGATGATGCAGTCCAGCTCAACCAGTTCGCCGTTGGCAATAATTCCCCGCTCGGTAATTTCATCGATACCCTTGCCATCAGTATCAATCAGGTGAACGTTGTCCCGGTTAAAAGTAGGCAGATAGTCATCATGGAAACAGGGCCGCTTACAAAACTGCCGGTAATAAGGTTTCAGAGATTCTGCAATGACCGGGTCATTCACGATGTCCTGCGCTCTTGCGCGCACCTGTTCCATTTTCTGGAAGTCAGCGAGCTCCATCATTTCTGCGATCTCGGATCGTTGCAAACCCTTGCCTCGATAGTTGGCCATGGATATCAGGTTGCGGATAATTTCTGTCCAGCCATCCTGGATAAGGTCTTCTTCAACGATACCGCCAGATGTCAGCGTATTGAAATTCTCCATCCGTGCTTTCTGCCAACCGGGTTTCAGGCCAGCCGCCCACTCTGGGTCAGTGGGTCGATTGTCACGCACATCAATTGAGGAAGGCGTCCGCTGGAAAACAAACAACTCTTTTGCACCAGCGCCAAGGTGCGGTACACATTGCACCGCAGTCGCACCGGTTCCAATCACGCCTATACGTTTGTCGGAGAGTTTATCCAACCCTCCTTCAGGACCACCACCGGTGTATGCGTAATCCCAACGGCTGGTATGGAAGGTGTGTCCTTTAAAGTCACTGATGCCTTTCATTGCAGGCAACTTTGGCCGGTTAAGTGGCCCGTTGGACATCGCCACAAAACGGGCTCGCATCGCATCGTTGCGATTGGTTCGCACGATCCAATTACTCTGCTGTTCATCCCATTCGAGCCCTGTCACTTCCGTCTGGAAACAAGCATCTTTATAGAGGTCATACTTTTCGCCGATGTTATGGCTATGTTCCAGGATCTCTGGTGCGTGAGTGTATTTTTCCTTCGGGACAAACCCTAGCTCTTCGCACAGGGGTAAATAGATGTAAGACTCCACATCGCAAGCGGCACCGGGATAGCGGTTCCAGTACCAGGTGCCGCCAAAATCACCACCCTTCTCAATGATTCGAACTCGTTCAATCCCTGACTCTTTTAACCTGGCACCGGTAATCAATCCGCCGAAGCCACCGCCAATGACGATGACATCCATCTCATCGGTCAGCGGTTCACGTTCAATTTTCTTGCCGATGTGCGGGTCATCCACGTAATGTGTAAAGTCCCCTGTCATCTCCTGATATTGCTCGCTGCCATCAGGTCGCAGGCGCTTGTCCCGCTCAACACGATACCTTTCCCGCAATTCATCCGGGTCAAAACCGAGATCTATTTCCTGTACTGACATTAGCGATTGTTCCTGATTTACTGAGGTAGATGGCTAAGACTTTACCAAGGATAACCCACTAAGTGATCGTACTTATTAAGGGGTATCACTCAATTGGCACTGCACCGGACAGCATCAGAAACCTCTGTAGCCGAGGATTCGCGCGCTTAATCGTCGATAATTCGCCGGTGTATAGCACCGCATATGAAAAGTACAGAGCCGTTTCAAATGGTACGATGCTGCTCTAACAAAAGCAGAAGATATCAGAATGAACGGTCAGCATCAGGGACAAATTGAAGTTGTAAACCGACACGCTGGTTTACAATTTTCTCGTTACCTGATTTTACCACTCTGCCTGGAGCGCACCTACTTATGACAGCAAACGAAACTGGCTGTTTGTTGGCATCATGCCATTCAAGGTTTGGGTGCCGGCGTTGGACCTGATCTCTATTTTTGGAAAACAACAGCGTTGTCCGCATGATTATTTCTGCAGCACTGTTGTCGTAAAATCAATTAAAGGAAACACCTTATGAAAATTCTATTCAATGTTGTCCTGATACTATCTTTTCTATTTGAAACGTTGGCCTCCGTTTCACTGATCACTGGCCCGGAAGGCTTCACCGCCGCGGGCTCAGGCAACCAGTGGTCCATGCACTATGGGTTTGCAGCACTCGCTATTGCCAGCATTTCCTTATGGGCCTGGCCATACCGAACGAACCTGCCGTTGGTCACCTTCGCTCTGGGTGTTCTGTTCACTTTTCATACCGGATTATCAATATCTCTTTACCTCGCAGGTGATCAACAGGCTGGGATGATTATTCACAGCGTGCTTTCCGTTCTTTGCCTGGTACTTATCACGCAACGATCAAAATGGTGTAACGTCGCCGACGAGGCCGCCAAAAATGCTTAGCCTGCGCAACTGCATCCTGCTCACGGCATTGGTCTGCTCACCCGTTGCCGCCAAAGAAATCGACTTTACCCGTTACCTGGGTGACCACTCGCTCAAAGAATCTAACACCGAAACTTCTTTTACCGGCACCTTTGGTGAAGGTCGGCTGATTATCTCTGCCCTGCCCAACACTAACATCACCATTAGTGTGAATGGCAAAACCATCGCGATTACAGACAAACTTATCGACGGGCATGCTGAATTCAACGTCGACCTTCTTGAAAACAATACCATCAGCGTTGACGTTACCTCTCCACCACCAACAGCCACCAACATTCGAGTCAAACAACGCGCCAATATAGAACTTAATGTTCTGGCGCGAGTGCACTTCAACACCAACGTTAGCAATTTTGTTGAGGCTCGCGAGTTCTATGGAAAGCTTGGGTTTGAGACGGTTTCAGGCTTCCCCGACACCAACACCCAGGCGATGGCACGTGCCATTGGCGTAGAAACACCTACAGACTATGACGGTTCAAAAGGGGAGCACGCCGGAGGATACCTGCTACACGGCGAACTCATCGGCGCCGGCGGATTCTGGGGCGGCGTCATAGACTTGATTGAATTCACCATTCCAAGGAACGTTGAAGCACCTTACGCCCAGCTGAACCATCTGGGCATGGCACGTGCCGCAATGCACACCACCAACATCACTGCAGACTACCAGTACATGAAGTCACTGGGCGTTGAGTTCCTTTCAGCGCCAACTCAAAGAACCGGCGGGACTCTGTTCGCGATCTTTAAAGATCTGGACGGCACTTTCTATGAATTGCTCGAAGTAGACGGCGAGGACATCGATACAGACACCACCCACATCACCAGTCTTGGTCATGTGAATATCAATGTCAGTGACCTAGAACGTTCGAACGCCTGGTACCAGATGTTTGGCTATGAGGTCACAGAAACGCTGCCATCGACAGAGCCAGCAGAGGTTGCCAAAGCCATGGGTTTTGAACAGCCATTCACGATCAAGGGAAATCGCGTCACCCACAATGTTGATGGGTCAGTGCTGGAGCTCGTGCAATGGCTAGCGCCTTTTGACCCGGAGCGCGCCTACCCGGCACCCGTGAACCACCTGGGCATCCATAGGACAGCCTATTCAACCACGGACATCGAGGGCGACGTTGCGGCTCTTAAGGCACAGGGCGTTGAATTTCTTTCCCCAATCACACCATGTTGTTCCGGTGATGATTCATCAAGCAGCATCGTCGCTTTTTACGATCCTGACGGAACAGTGATTGAACTGGTTGAGCAACCTTATGTGCTTCATCTGCTCTTTAAGGTGATTACATGGTTTGGAAAAACGTTCTAGCGAATCGCCCTAATCAGCTCGGCGGCGTTCCAGTTCCTGAACAATCTGTACGTGCTTCTCTCTCGATAGGGCGTATTTAAAAAAAAGCGAAAGCGCCAGTAGGCTAAAGACAGATGTTGCCGGCCCCTGGAATAGCCCAAGATTGAAAATCACATCGGAGGGCACTTGCCCCGGTATAGCGTTCTTGGGAAAAGCAATGAAATCAAGCGCAAGGCCGCCAATCACTGTACCAAGGGCCACCGCCGCTTTCCCGGCAAACGCTCGCGCTGAATAGATGATGCCTTCCTGCCTCTCACCGGTCGCCAACTCCAGCTCATCGGTGATGTCAGCAAACATGGAATTGATCGTGATGTAGATGACCGGCGCTGCAACCGCAGCACAGAACCCTGCAATAATTAACATCGGCACAATCGACCAATGACCGTTTTCAGGCAGGATGCCGAAAAGCCTCAGGACAATAAGGACGTTCACACTAATAATCGTCACGGCACACCCGTTGATCAGGCACCACTTTTTATCGAATTTTCGTGCTGCAAATGCAGCGAGCACAGAACCAAACGGCAGACCAATTAATACACCGACCGGGATTAGTCGCAGCTGGTCTGTCTCCAGACCCCAGAAGTGGATACCCATAAAAGGCGTAAACGCGGCCTCAATTGACACGACCGTCGTCAGCATCAACAGCCCGAAGAAGATGGAACGGTAAGAAGGGCTGGAAAATGCCACCTTCAATTCTGAAATAACTCGCGTTAAACCAAAAGGTTGGGGCGATGGCACGGCTTTGATAAGCCTTGGTATCTCACCCCTGGTGCCCCAGACACACAACATAATCGCCGAAAATGCGATAATTCCCGCTGCCGCGGCCATCTTCGGAAAACCCGAAGCGTTATACATACCGTTGGGCAAATCTGGCTGAGGAGGGAAAACAAACGTCAACATGGCGAAGTAAAATCCGTAACCCGCCACCGCACCAAACAGTAAACCGTAGCTGAACAGGGCATTACGATCGCTATAGCCAGTGGCCAGCTCTGCGCCAAGCGCCAGGTGGGGAATTTGATAGAGCGTCAAAAAGGTTCGCACGCTAACCGCGAACATCAATACCCAGCCGAAATAGAACATCTCGCTCATACCAGCGGGCGGGAAGAAAAGCAGAAACAGCGTGATGCCAAGCGGCGCGGCAGATACCAACATGAAGGGATGACGCCTGCCCCACCGTGATTGAAAGCGGTCTGAAACAGACCCGGCAACAGGATCACTTAGCGCGTCGAACAGGATGGCGATGGCCAGCGCAATTGAAGTTAAGGTCGCCGAAACACCGAGGATCTGATTGTAATAGAACAGCAGGAATGAATTGAACGCAGAGTTTTTAACACCTTCGCCAATCTGGCCAATTCCCCAAAAAACCTTTACGCGTGTCGGGAGTTTTCGCTCACCAACCCCTTCCCCCTCAACAACCGCGACCAAGATCTTCTCAACTGCCACATTAGGGGGTCAATGTACCCGCAAGCAGGCTTTGAAGTATAGGTTTATATCGCTTTCCTGCAGGTTTGCTCCGCGCTTTACTTAGACGCCTTGCACATGCCGCGTTAGCACGACCAGAAAGCCACCGCCATATTTATCCAACTTACGGGCCCCAACGCCTGGCAAATCGCTAAACCCATCAAGGGTCATGGGCATCAGCTCTGCCATCGCCTGCAGTGTGCTGTCATGGAAGATCACATAGGGCGGCACTCCCTGCTCTTCAGCCAATTGACGTCGATGCGAGCGCAGCGCCTCCCAAAGACCGACATCAATATCGTCAGGCAATGGCGTTTTGGTCAGTTTTTTCGCGGCTTTTACGACCTGGTCTTTGCGAAGCTGGATAGATTCGTCACCTTTAAGCAATGCTCGACACTTTTCTGTTAACACCAGACCGCCAAACCGCTCCGCATCGGCATTGGCATAACCACGCGCGACCAACTGCCGAAAAACAGACTGCCATTCCTTTGCCGATAGCTCGCCGCCAACGCCATAGGTCGGCAACTGATGGTGATCAAACTGAAACACCTTGTCTGTGTCTGTTCCCAGCAACACATCCACCAGATGACTGACACCAAAACGTTGTCCCGTTCGATAGATCGCACTCAGCGCCTTGCGGGATACTTCCGTACCATCCCAGGTTTCTACAGGCGTTAAACAGGTATCACAGTTACCGCAATGTTCACTCGAGGGTTCATCGAAGTACGCGAGCAGCGCATGCCGCCGACAGCTGGCTATTTCACAAAAACCCAGCATTGCATTTAACTTGATCTGCTCAACCCGTTTGTGCTGTTCGTCACCCGTCGAGCTATCCAGCATCTGCCGGAGCTTGGTCACATCCTGCAGGCCATACACCATCCAGGCATTGGCCGGCGAACCATCACGACCCGCTCGGCCGGTCTCCTGATAATAAGCCTCGATTGTCTTAGGTAGGTCAAGGTGCGCTACAAATCGCACATCGGGTTTATCGATACCCATCCCAAAAGCAATGGTGGCAACGATAACAACGCCCTCTTCTTCCAGAAAACGGCGTTGGTGATCGGATCGAACCGCCGCGGATAAGCCCGCATGGTAGGGCATCGCCTTAAACCCTTGGTCGGCGAGCCATTTGGCTGTGTCTTCGGTTTTCTTTCGAGACAGGCAGTAAACAATGCCCGCGTCATCACGATGCTCCGACTTAAGAAAGCGTAACAACTGGCTACGCGGGTTAGACTTCAGGCTAATACGATATTGAATGTTAGGACGATCAAACCCTACGACAAACTGCTTTGCATTCTGCAGCGCCAGGCTATCAACAATTTCGCCACGGGTACGTGCATCGGCAGTGGCCGTTAGTGCAATCCGGGGCACATCAGGGAATTCTGTATGCAGCCGATCGAGCGAAAGATAATCCACCCGGAAGTCGTGGCCCCACTGAGATACGCAATGCGCCTCATCGATGGCAAACAGGCTGATCGACACGGACTTAAAAAGGCTAAGCGTGCGCGCCTGAGCTAAACGCTCCGGCGCCACATAAAGCAAATCCAGTTCACCGCTACGCAGCCTGGCTTCCACTTCAAAGACTTCATCTGATGACAGCGTCGAGTTAAGGAAGCTCGCCCTGATACCCAGCTGCCTGAGCGCTGAAACCTGATCCTGCATCAACGCAATCAACGGCGAAACCACAATCCCACATCCACTCCTGATCATCGCGGGAATCTGGTAACACAATGACTTGCCGCCGCCTGTGGACATCAACAGGAACGCATCGCCACCTTCAATGAGCGTGTCGATGACTTCAGCCTGCGGCTCCCGGAAGGATTCATAGCCAAACGTGTTCTGTAGAATTGTAAGTGCTTGTGACATGCCGCGAGTTTAGCTGAGCTGCTGCGGTAAACCACACTAGAACGTGGAATTTCGTGCTGGCAGATTACTGTTCATACTGACGATCTGCTCTGGACCACCAACGCCGCTTCGAAAAAACAGCATAGAAGTCGCACGACATTTGCAAGACAATGACCCAAAACGCCAATTCAGACATTTCCAGACGTTGCACTCAATCACGACAGCCATTTTTTTGTTTTCTGAAAATAATAAGGCTGACATTAGTTCACTGTAACAAACCTAGATGATTATCATAATTATGAAACCAATACATAACCTTCTAGCCGTCCTTTGCGGCCTGTGCTTCACAGCAACCAGTATGGCCGCTGACGAACTGATCATCTTTCCAAATGCAGGTCAGACTGGCGAGCAGCAGGAAGCAGACAAATTTGCTTGCTATGGTTGGGCTAAAAACCAGTCGGGCTTTGATCCAATGGCGCCACCCAAGAAAGAAGCAAAAAAAGGTGGCACAGGAAGAGGATTGCTTCGAGGCGCGGCAATTGGCGGGATTGATGGCGGCTCTAGGCACGAGCGGCTGGTCATGCAAGTTTTACCTGAGTTAGCGATTGTTAAACTCAACTCATGGCCTGTCGCGCTTTTACCGCCTAAACAGACACTGGTACATTAACAAACGTCATCTAACGGCCTTAACGACTTCCCTCACCAGGTCCCATTGATCGAACCCCTCTTTACTATAGTCGAGCCCTCTTCTTACAATCACAAGGTCGTGGGAGGGAACAACAATAACAAACTGTCCGCGAGAGCCTGCCGCCGCGTAGGCCGACCGGGGAACATCATCACGACCATCAGATACCAGCCACCACTGTCCACCATAAAAGTTACCAAGCTTTGATGTAGAGGGCGCAGGAGTGCGAACAAACGCTATCCATTCTTCCGAAATGATCCGTTCACCCTGCCATGTACCGCCCTGTGCATACAAAAGCCCAAACCGAGCAAGGTCCCGCGCGTTGGTATAGACCTGTGAACTCAGAATAAAATCATGGAAACGATCCGCGCCAATCAACGTGCTGCTCATGCCTATCCTGTCCAGCAAAGCACGTTGGGGAAATGCCTGGTAAATCTTATCGTCGCCCAGCGCCAATTTCATCGCATAGACGGCAAGCAGCGTGTCGAAGTTTTCGTAGTCCCAGTAGGTGCCGGGCCCACGCACTAATCCTCGGTCCCTCGCACCTTCAATGGAAGATGCACCTGCCCAATAAGCGCGACTTGAGCCGGTCGTATATTCTCGGTTAATTCGGTCGACGGGATACAGCCCGCTCGACATGTTCAGTAGATGTCGTAACGTGATGGCATTTCTAGGGTCAGCTTCAGGTCTCTTTAGGGCGGGCAGCCATTCGAAGCCAAGAGGTTCGTCCAACTTCAGTCTGCCATCGTCAACCAGTATGCCAATCAGCGTCGCTACGATGCCTTTTGCTGCTGACCAGGTACGGGTTCGAGTATGCCGGTCGAATCCCGCGGCGTATCGCTCGTGAATCAACTTCCCCTGATACAGAATGATAAGACCCGTTGTAATCTCCTCGGGTATTGGTCGATTGAACGTCCAATCTGATGCTGCCTGTAACGCCTTTGCGTTGATCGAATCAGGCAGGGGTTCATCTGTCACCAGATCGCCGGATGGCCAGAGTATCGAATCGGGGTTAACAGTCCCTGGGGCAAGTTTGAGTAACGGCAATGAGCTAATATCGCTCGGATCCTGACCCGGGGACATGACGACGCAGCCAATACCATCGCGGAATACGGCGCTGACGCTGGGCCCAGCAGTGCCGCCACCGACCGATACGGATTTCAACGTTGAAATGATCTGGTAGTCACCGCCATCGGCATTACCGACAATGCCACCGTATCGCGCACCCGTCAGATAAGCCAACTCCTGTTCGAAAATTTCACTGACATGGCGGTTAGAGGTGTAAAGGCCATTACACATCAATACGGCTTGAAGGCCATTGCGCACTAATTGACGATTAGCAGAGAAATAGTCGTAATTGTTTTCAGCAGTAGCCAGTGAACCAGAGAGCAGGCTGATCAATAGCAAAGGGAACAGCCTAGGCATTAGCCACACGGTAACCTCCTGTTAATAGCCCCGAGTAATACTCCCGAACATCTCTGAGCGCTTGTCGAAAGCATTTTAACAGCAACACGCCGTTTATAATCACTAGTGCGGTTTCACGCCTTCCGTGACCAGCTGCGTCAATTTCTTGTTATCAATATTGTAGTGAGCACCACAGAACTCACAGGTTAGCGCTAGCGTTTGACGCTCTTCGAACAACGACGCCAGCTCAAGTTCACCCAAGGAAACCAGTGCACCCGCCATTCGCTGCTCACTACAGCTGCACTGAAACCGAACAGATGTCTCACCGAACATCTGGATGTTCTCGTCAACAAACAAATGTTGAAGCAACACCGAATTGGCATCCGCCATGAGTTCCGGTCCGGTGATTGTGCCGGCGAGAACCCTAATGGTCTGCCAACGATCTGCCCGCTGTGCGAGGTCTTGTTCCATTTGCACGGGCAACTGTTGTATCAGCATGCCGGTTGCCTGGTTACTGTCTGCGCTAAGCCTGATAAAAGTATTCAGCTGCTCTGATTGTTGGAAATAGCTCTCAAGGCATTCCGCGAGAGTCTCGCCCAACAGCGGCACGATACTTTGATACCGTTCTCGTCCGCGGGCTTCAACGGTGACGGTCAACGTGCCGCCTGACAACAGCTGTAGTAGGTTCTTGTCCTTAAATGCATTCGCCGGCGCAGCCTCTTCGAGTTGCGCAATTCCACGGACGGCGCCTTCATGCGTCGCCTCGGCCATCAGTAATCGAACATTACCCTGCCCGTTTGCCTGGAGCGTTAGACGACCCTCGAACTTGATTGTATCGCTCAGCAACAATGCAGCAGCCAGAAACTCACCCAGCAATACCTTAACTTCGCGGGGGTAGTCGTGCGGAGCAGTCATCTGTTTAAAACTATCGCCCAGACGCACGATATTTCCACGAACATCGGCATCAACAAAAACAAAGCGAGTCGAGCTATCCAGCATCGGTTTTATCATCTTTTTCGAGAAGGAAATTTCAGGATCTTGGCCAGCGTTCCACTTAAGCCAGTTCGTCCCGGTTCGCCGAAGCTGCGATAGGCCCTCGAGATCAAAGGCGCAAGATCCGTATAGCGCAGCCATTCATTGTCGCCAATAAATTGAACCTGGTGATAATCTTTGTCATACAGACCTGACAACAGATAGTGCTCGGTAAACGCCCTGCCCGCTTCCGTCAGTTGTTCCGGTTTTAGCTCGCCATGGAGTTCAGTGGATAGAAAATCGGCACCGGTCAGATCCTGCATGCGAACCCGCGTAACCCCGCTTCCGGCAGCACGTTCAATATTTTCCTGAAAGAGCTGATTATTGACTAACCACGCCACATAGGCGCCAAGTTGTTCGACGTTACGGGATTCGCCGCCCAGCACCATTGATGCATAAGACTTCATGATGACCTAAGGATTGGAAATTTATAAGGCGCCTATCTTACGACATTCCGGCCGCGGTAGCAGTCGCTGATCACCAGGGGGAATCGCAGTGAAACTGAGGATAAACCAGCATTCCTGCAAGTCGGTTGATAAGTGATTTGAGGTAATCTGAAGCGATTTTGCCAGTGTTGTAAAGCCTCGTTCTTAACGGCCTCATGCTACGAGATCTCAATTTCAATTTTTTTGTTGATGCGGGTTTGGAACGAAGAGTCTAAATTTGGAGGGCGGCCGTAAGAATCCTGGCGTGGCAGGGTGACTCGAGGAAGGACGATACTTGGCAAGCTAGGCTGCAACGCAGCTAATTCTTACTATCCAAGATAGTCAGCGGTTTTATAAATGGAATTCTTCGGGGCAGTCAGCCAGTTGTGATCATCGTCAAGAATTTTGTGGCTGTCCTCTATGTCGAGGAGGCCGAGGGTATCGAATAATTCTTGTTTGCTGAACCGGTCCTGGGGTTCGTGATTTAGGGTCAGGTACTGCTTGACCATCGGTGAAGCTAGCTCGGATCTTTCCAGGCGTATAGCGGTATTCGGATTCTTCCCATCGTATAGTCGAAACACTCTTATATTTATAGGGACCATAGAATACTGCGAGTTCAGAAAACGATGCAGCGCGCCATCGGTATCCTGCAGGGTCGCTGACGTCACGCGGGTAAAGTCAAAAACCAGAATTTCAACAGTTCCCTTGTCCTTTTCTGGTAGCTGCGATTGCGTGGTTAACATGGCAATCGTGCTCTCTGCGCCTTGAAACTCCCCGAAATGGCGGATACAGCCAAGATGACTTTCCCCGTTGTAATAGTATTCAAACACTGGACGATACCTCTAGCGTTGTACGCTAAAATAATCATTGCGTTTTTTACCTATCTATACTCATGGTGCAACATGGCTTGCTGCACAATAGCAACACCCTGGGGTTAACGGGCAAAACCACCCCGTCTGGTTGGCAAACCTTCGCAGTAATCAACCCCTTTGCTTGTATGCCTAAAGATGAGTACTCAATTCAACATTGGCTATTTCGAGCAGACAACACTTGGTTTAATCTACTCACTATGAATCAGCAGCCCATCCGTTTTGACCAAGAGTATTCGAAACATTCTGAGTTCAGAATACCCATCGTCAACAGCATTTTAATAATACCTATGATTGCAGGAATGCGTGTTTCCGCTATCAGCCAAAAAGCAATTGCAAACCTGGGCTGGACAGACATTACTATGCCGGCGCCCGTTTCCCCGGTGACTCCTTCTATGTTAAAACGAAATGTTAAAACGAAAATTCTATCCAGGCGAGCGTCAAAACACAGATCCATGCAAGGCGTTGGGTCTGTTGAAACAAGCGCCAACAATCAGAAGAGTGAACCCGTGATGAGTTTTTGCAGAACACTTTTGGTACCTAAACGTGGGCATGGTGCTGATGACCTTATCGCTGCAGGAGAAAAACAGATATGACAGAAGAAATCCCCAACAGATCCGGAGACGCATTCACGACGGATGACGAGTCTCAAATTCTTAATACGATTGATAAATGGCTTGATAAGGAGGTTAAAGACAAGGTTTTAGCTCTAGATCATGCAGATGAGTATCCTATTCAAATGGTGGAGCAAATGAAATCGCTCGGCTTGTTTGGGGCCACCATTAGTCAGAGATACGGTGGGCTGGGTATGCCGAGCTCCAGTTACGCGAAGGTCGTGACAGCTGTTTCTGAGGTTTGGATGTCACTCACGGGAATTTTTAATTCTCATCTTATTATGGCGGCTGCTGTTGAGCGGTTTGGGACGGAAGATCAAAAGCAAAGATTCCTGCCGAGATTCGCGACAGGTGAAATGAGGGGTGGGCTTGCGCTAACGGAACCCAGTTGCGGTACAGACCTTCAGGCTATTCGCACAAAAGCACATAAAGAGGGTGACAATTACCTTATCAACGGGTCTAAAACGTGGATTTCTAATGGTATTGAGGGAGATTGCGTTGCTCTGTTGGTTAAAACCGATACGGAAATTCAACCTCGCCATAAAGGAATGAGTTTGTTCCTTGCAGAGAAAGGGCCTGGTTTTTCTGTGGGGCCCAAGCTTGAGAAGCTGGGTTACAAAGGTATCGACTCCGCAGAGCTGTTCTTTGATAACTATGTGATCGCTGCAGATAATCTAATCGGTGGTGAAGAGGGACATGGCTTTCATCATACTGTTGGCGGACTGGAACTGGGTCGTATCAATATAGCCGCCAGGGGTGTCGGGGTCGCCAATGCCGCCCTAAAGGCAGCTACGTCCTATGCCCAAATTCGCGAAACCATGGGCAAACCTATTGGCCAACATCAGGCGATACAGACGAAACTGGGTGACATGGCTACCCGTTGCCACGCAGCGAGGTTATTGGTCCAGGATGCTGCTCAAGCTTACGACCGCAGCGAAAGGTGTGATATGGAAGCTGGCATGGCGAAATTATTTGCTTCCGAAGCCGCAATGGAAAATGCATCCGAGTGCATGCGAATTCATGGCGCTTATGGTTATTCTAAAGAGTCCCATGTTGAACGCTATTACCGGGATGCGCCCCTCATGTGTATTGGTGAGGGCACAAATGAAATGCAAAGAATCATTATCGCCAGACAATTAATGGAAAGAAATCCAATCTGATAAAACCGTCTCTCTTTCCTTGGTAAAACCTTGGTCACAGCACGAGCGCGTTCAAAGGACTTCTTAGACGCCTTTGATGCTCGGATGCTATGCATTCAGGCACTTTACAGTTCGGCCAGGCCATAGATGAGCTAATCAACCCTTCTGCTTATAAGCTTAAAGATCAGTACTCAATTAGACATTGGCTTTTTCAAGGATACAGCCATCTACCCAAACTAATCACTTCGATACTTGCAGAGGACCTACCCGGCTCCCAGGTCAACTAGAACGAGTGCCTTACCTCCAACCCGACGCGGCGAGGATCGCCCCAATAATCCGCGGTCATGCCAAGAGACCCATCAATTCCACCAATTTCTGTATCGCCAGATTGGTTGAGCATATTCGTGACGAAATCTTCATCTGTCAGATTAGTACTCCATAATGAGACACTCGTTTGGCCGTTGGTCAAATGCCAGGTGACTCGCGCATCTGTCAACCAATAGCTGTCCACTTTGGAAGAAGGCGTATTGAGTAACGAGTAGTAGGTATCATCGGTAAAACTAAACCCAACCGAAGTTGTGATATCGCCAAAAGAAAAACTCGCCTGATGCAGGAAACTGATATCTGCCGAGAGAGTGTCTCCATCATTGCCAAACTCAACATCGCTGAGATCCCGAACAAGAATAGATTCCTCAAGGGTTACCGGGTCAACAATATTATCTTCTACGGTAAACTTGTCATAGTCACCTTCGATATAACCGGCTGATATCATCAATGACAATGATTCAGTCAATTGCGCCAGAACCTCCAACTCAACTCCTACTAACGTCGCTTCCTGAGCGTTGATTAAATCTGCGGTCGGTTGACCATCTACGATACGCCCTACCGTTAGCTGCTGATTTTCATAGCTGTTGTGGAACATAGTAGCGTTCACCCGCAGTTTTCCCTCAAGCAACAACGCCTTGGTTCCGAATTCAAGATTATCGGATTCCTCAGGCAGGTAAGCACGCATTCTGGTGTCCTGATTAAAACCACCACTGGAATAGCCCTTGCTGAAGCTGCCATAAATCATCACATCGTCATTCATCTGGTAACTTAGAATTGCTCGGGGGGTCGTATCGTCATAATTGACTTCTTGGTAGCAACGATCACTCGCTGGCACAACAACCCCTGGCGCAACCTCGATTGTTGGCATCCCTGGGCAGAAGTAGGTGGGATCAAACGAGCCACCAAACAACGTCTGCTTGCGTAAAAACTCCCGATCATCTTCTGTATATCGAATACCCAGGGTCAAATCCAGCTTGTCGCTTACCGCGTATGTGCCTTCAGCAAAGACTGCCTTGTTTTTGTTGGTTACTTCATAAGACTGGTTACGGCTGCCAAAAACCTGGGTCGCCAACGCGATATCACCTAAAGTCTGCGGCGATCCATCGGGATTAAGTGCACCCGTGGGCGCATAAAAAAATGGCCAGTCCGCGGGCGCAGGGGCTGAAACACCTCTGAAAAGAGGCACGTCCAGGGCCTCTTCCGACTCCTCTTTGAATACGTACGCACCTACGACCCAATCGATCTTACTAGTGCTTCCGGCGAGGCGAATTTCCTGCGAGAATATTTCGTTTTCACTTTCATTGTTCAAAATTTCCAGGAAGTTTGAACCCGGACCATTGCCCATTACCCAGCCCCAGCTACCATTAAAATTCTCTATTTCCCTATAGGAAGTAAGGGAAGTCAATTCCCCCCAACCAAAGTCATAGCTTTGCTTTAATGCAAATGCGTCAACCTCACTTTTGCTGGTTTCATCGTTAGTGGTATCTATAGAGACGTCTCGCGTAGTACCTTCACAATTCGCTTTCATCTGATCATAGATACCGAAGATATTGGCAATGAACAAGAGACCACCAGCGGCGAAACTATTATCTGGTCCAGTAAAACGGCATTCACCCAACGGCCCTCTCTCGTCAGCTTCAAAATGATCGTAGCTCAGCAACGCTGAATAATTTTCCAGGTCCCAAGATAGTGACGCGCGATAAGACAGCGAGTCTTCATTGCCCCTCTCGTTGCCAGTCAACGAGTTCTTCATAAAGCCGTCTGTTTCTTTGTTATACAGAGCAAACCGAGCAGACACGCTATCTGAAAGTGGCTGGTTATAGGTAAAGCCAAATGTTTGATGACCGTCGGAGCCTACCCCAGCTTGAATATCAAAAGTCTGTTCTAACCCTGGCTTGTTAGTGATCACATGAATGAGACCAGCCGTTGTGTTGCGCCCAAATAGAGTCCCCTGAGGACCACGAAGAATTTCGACCCTCTCAACATCCATGAGATCCACTAACCCACCTTGGGGTCGACTGAGATAAACACCGTCGATATAAATTCCGATTTTGGGATCTTGCGTGGAAGACCAGTTGACTTGCCCAATACCACGCATAAAGACTTGAGTGGCGGTACCGTTAACACTGCTTTCTGAAATAGAGGTATTTGGGCTAAGTTTTTCCAGGTCCGTGATATCCCGAATGTTACGTGTTTCCAGCTGCTCCCCTGACAAAGCGGTTATCGGAATGGGAACAGACTGGGCTGATTCCTCGCGTCTTCGAGCTGTAACAACCACTTCTTCGAACAGATTGTTTGCGCCGTCTTCTTCGGCATAAGTAACGTTGAAAGAAACCGCGCCCAATGTCAAAAATGTCAATATACTTATATTTGAAGCCTTAATCATGAAATCTCCGCAGTGATGGAATACCTTTTACAATCTTTTCCTTAATAAAAGGCTTTTTTGATAACTATCGTCAGAATATCTAAAATCCCAATCTTAGACTATAGCCTAAACCCGGCTCGCGGCCCATTGTAAAAATAGCGACGCTGCGGGCATTCGATCAAGTTACTCACAAGTAATGAAACCAAATTAGGGGAGATGTTTTTATGAAAATTGAAGGGTTTTGGGACGAACCGTTTGCCCGAGTTCTTTAGACAATCTAAACACCACGGTTCACGCCGTGAAATTAGCCGAATGCAAAGTTCCGATTTGAGCCAACTAGGTTTTTACCCCTGCGCTATTGTTCGCGCGTTTCTGTAACTGTTCTCGAATATTCGTATGGTAAGCCCGATCGATTCGATATCCAGCGTAAATACAGGCCGCGATCAACCCCCAGATCATAGCGAACGGTCCATCGAGCAAACCGAGTGCATAGATTTTGTCCGGGTGAATCTGACTGGCTTCGACGCCCTGCGGGAATTCGATGATATCCAAGGCGACGCCTGCGACAACATGACCGATTCCATTGGTTACCTTGGCGAAGAAGGTACGTGCGGAATAGAAAATACCTTCCTGGCGTCGACCAGTATTCAGTTCATGGTCATCTGCTATGTCGGCCAAGGCTGACATGACACTGATGTTAAGTATCGAACCACAGGCCGAAGCGATTGTGCCAAAAAACACAACGAAACTAACGAGCGTCCAGGTTGTGTTCTCGGGTGCCAAGTCAAAGAGTCGCAACGTAACGGCGCTCGACCAGGCGACGCTAAGGCCGGCTGCAGACCAGACAATCGCCCATCGCTTTTCGATAATTTGGTGAACACGGGCAGTGACAGTGAAACCGATGGTGTAACCAAAGACGTTACCAAGAATGAGCCAACCAATCTGTTGATCGGAGAATTCCCAATAGAAAGTGAACATATATAGCCCCAGTGTTTCATGGGTACCGATCGTAATAGATAAAAAGAACAGCCCTAGCAACAGGAAAAGATAGTTCCTGTTACGCATTGCTGAATACATTTCCCGAATTAATTGCCGGGTACTGAAGCGCGGCAGATCATCGGGCACTTTCTTCATTGTTGGAATTTGACCCCGAGTCGCGTAAGCCGAGCCAAGCATGCAGACCATAACGAGACTGGTGCAGAATATAACCACCGGGTTGTAAGCCATCTGGGTCATACGGCCATCGTCGTAGCTTGGAAAAATGACAAACCAGACAACAACGTGCATGACAATCACGCCGATGTAAGTAAAAACATTGTTGTAACTCATGACTCGGGTGCGTTCGATGTAGTCGTCAGAGAGTTCGGCTCCCATCGCTAGGTGAGGCACAGCAAACAGGGTGGAACAGATACGCATCAATACGGTGAACAACGCAAACCATGCGAACAGATGAAGACCTTCAAAATCAGCAGGCGGGTTGAAAATCAGGTAAATCGTGACAATTAACGGCAGGGGCGCCGCAAACATGAAGGGATGACGGCGTCCTAAGCGAGATCGCCAGCGGTCTGAAATCGAGCCGATGAGCGGGTCTGTGAACGCATCAGAGACAATGCCGATGGTCACAGCAGCCGCAGTCAGCGTCCCTGAAAGCCCCAGAATTTGGTTGTAGAAGAAAAATGTAAGTGCGTTAAATATCCAATTTGTTGCGGCCTCTCCAGTCGCACCAATGCCAAATGCCAGTTTGGTTGGCAGGGTTAATCCTGAAGATTTTGTTGTCACCGCGAGAAACTCTCTATCCTATGAACTCAAAACATAGTACGTGATGACCTTAGTATCAAACAACCTGTCAGTATTGCCCGACGATGGGGTTACTGCCGGAGCAACCGAAACTGCACTACAGATAATCGTTATACCCTGCCAGGATTTGTAGCTTCACATTGACGTTCTGAGGTGTAATTACCGACGATTGTCCTGTGATGGCGCAGCGGTACAACACTTAAAGCCTTGATGTCTGTCGCGGCATCAGTTTATAACGGAACTTTTTCGGGAGATTCCCTATGACAGATAGTAGCCGACTCAAGGATCGGGTAGTCATTGTTACCGGTGGCGGTGGTGGCATAGGTAAAGGTGCCTGCGAGCGAATCGCAGACGAAGGCGGACTCGTCGCGGTACTAGACTTGCGTGCTGAACTTGCCGAAGAAGTGGCGGCAGGAATCAATGCAAAAGGCGGACGTGCCATCGCATTGACTTGCGATGTTGCTGTTGAATCCGATGTGAAAGCGGCGGTTGCGGAAACTGTCAAAACCTTTGGTAGTCTTTACGGTATGGTTGCGAATGCCGGAACAGCAGGCTCTGGCTGGATCCATGAAACGGCAATAGCAGATTGGCATGCAGTACTTGGTGTGAACCTAACGGGTCCCTTCTTGTGCGCGAAACATGCAATACCCTATATGATTGAGAATGGCAGCGGTGCCTTTGTGGTGACATCCTCCATTGCCGGATCCGTCATTGGTGCCGGAGGAGCGGCAGCTTCTTATGCTGTATCCAAAGCAGGTGTCATTGCTTTGGCGAAACAGATTGCGGTCGACTATGGTTCCCAAAACATCAGAGCCAATGCTATACAACCTGGCCCAGTGGCAAATAGTAATCTTGCTGAACACGCCAAAGAAGATCAGCGAAGTCACAGTACACCGAGCGCGAAACTGCCACGACCAAAGCCCTGGTTGCCTATTCGCCGAGCGGGCGATCCCTATGGTGAGTATGGCGCGACCATCGCTTTTTTACTTTCGGATGATGCTGGCTATATAACGGGTTCAGCAATCCCGGTCGAGGGAGGATATCTCGCCACCTAAATTCAATGCGCCACAATCAATCTACTGATATGTAAGACGAACGAACTCATTCAGCAGGGCAATGCTTTGGTCAGCAGTTCCCAAAAGGTTCGTTCGAAGGGCGCAGGCTTAGTGGGCATTCCGGTTCGCTCCTTCGTCGTTCTTGCCACAATGAGTTGCATGCTCGGCACAACGTTAAGGATATTTTCAAATGCACCTCTGGCGGAAATCATATCCGCTGGCGCCTGTGGGTTAGGCACACCTTGAATCAACTTCTCCTCGCGCATTGGCAATCTGAAGCTGCTCTGATTATTGTTCCACCAACACCAGCCCCATGCTGGATTTTCATTCGAACCCGGCTTTGCAATCTGATCAATATAATATTTGGGCACCAGCCCATCACCATGTTTCAACACCAACTCACCCAACTTCACTATATCGTTTGCAGTGGACATAAGACCCGTCAACGGACGGCCATCCGGTAAAACCTGCGCGCGCTCTACCCAATGAGTGCTATCCATGGCGGCACTTTCAAACATCCATTGTTTGCTCAACGCCTGCATTGACTGGCCCGTTTGTTCCTCCAAAATTCGTTTTAAGTAGTTGTAGGCGATGTTGTTATAGCGCCAACTTTCACCAACCACACCTTGCGCTGCAAGCTCATTGTTCATCCCTGTCGTCATGTTAAGTAGAGTCTCTACGGTGAGTTTGGCTTCGTCCCAAGGAGAGAGTGAGGTCCACTCCGGGTCTATTAGATGATTAATCGAGTCACACGTCTCGATGAGATATTTGTCTTCCGCAACGCCGATCAGTAGTGACACCAGCCCCTTTTGGATGGCAAAAACATCAACCGGCTCATCCGATGTTGCGTCATCGATAATGGTCACACCTTGATACTTGACGACCAATTGATGAGTGCCGCTTTGTTGTGAATAAGCGCGTACCGCGGCCAATGCAGCGACATCAATGTTGAGTTGTTTCAATCTGATTTGATCAGTCGACATTTTTCTCTTTCCAATGACCTGTCCTGGCAAAGCCGACCTTACCACTTGAAGCCAGGACACAAGACTGCCTTTTCACTGAAAACTTTCCCCGCTAAAGGCTAACCTGGATCTTTGATCGCGACTGTGACCGGGGCAGTTGCAACTAATTCACCCGACGGTTGTTCTGTGATACCTCTTGTTTCCAGACTTCACAGCTTGTTTATTCGAAGCCCTGCCATTGCGCTTTTCAAAGGCCATGGGGTTTGCGAAAAATCCACGGGAATGCCTGACCGGACCGTTCGCTGAGCGACAACCCCAGTGCCGAATGCAAAATTTTCAGCGGATCTGGGCAAACCGATGAATCTAGCTCGCTGCTATGCGACAGATAGATCGTCAATATGACGTTATTCTGGTAATAGATGCTGTGTATTTGCTACATTCTTATCATGCGTACCGGACATTGCTTACCCGAATGGGATTTTGGAATCTTATTCCTGTCGCTGATCTCTAATAGGGTTTTCAAAGGGGTTTCAAACGCTACTGGCCAGTATAGAAAGATGGTCAGTTAAAAATAGTGATTAAAAATCAAAGGCGTAAAAGAATATGAAATATATAGGTCAGGGTAGATGGTTGATCGTCGCAGCGTGCTCGCTATTAATGCTACAGGGCTGCGCAAAACAACCTGTCGCACCTACACCGGAGCCGGCAGCGCAAGAAAAACATGAGGGTGAGACACTTGCCGTCATCGTCCCGGGAGGAGGAACCTATAGTAGAGCGATATCAACAGATTCTGAGCAAACGCAGATATTTTTTGATCAAGGTCTTAGATTCGCCTGGGGCTTCTTCTTTCCAGAATCGATCGCCTCCTACCAGCAGGCTTCATTAGCAGATCCAACACACCCAATGCCTTACTGGGGTATGGCCCATGCCATGGGCCCGAACCCCAATAGCCGATATGGGCGCATGCCGGATGATCCAAAGGGTGAGGGTCTTAAGGCAATCACAAAGGCAAAAGAACGCATTGGACGTGCCAGTCCGATGGAAGCGCAGCTCATCAATGCGCTCTTCGTGTTGTATGACAAAGAAAGTATTGCCGATGACAATGACAGAGACAGAGCCTACCTCGCTGCCATGCGAGAGATAAATCGTGAACATCCGGATGATTCCGATGTTGCTGCACTTTACGCCGCCGCCTATATGTCGATTGCACGTTGGAACTACTGGGACATTGAAGGCCAACCCTTGGATGAAACCCTGGAAGTAGCCTTGGCGCTTGAACACATTATGGAAACTGACATGACCAATCCGGGTGTTTTGCATTTGCACATACACCTGATCGAATCTTCACTGGCACCTGAGCGGGCATTGGGTTCTGCAGATGGCTTGGAAGCAACCGTTCCAATCGCGGGGCATGTTGTTCATATGCCATCACACATTTATGTGCGGGCGGGTCAGTATGACAGGGCAATTGACAGCAATGTTCGATCACAACAAAAAGACAAGGAGTTTGCTGAGATATGGGGTGATTTAGCCCTGCCTAATCTAGGCACTTATCCACTTTCACATAAAATCCACGCTGGTCATGCGATTGATTTTATTCGTTATGCCGCGACGATCCAGGGTAACTACGAAGTGGCCATTGATGCGGCTGATCAGTTAAAAGACAGCTCGAAGGAACATCAGCACTCGATGCGTGGATACGAAAAAAATATGGCGTCGCCTTGGCATCTGAACAAGATATTCGGCAAATGGAATGCACTAATCGGACAAACCGCTTCCCATTCAGACACGCCTTATTTGCGGGGCATGTGGGCTTATTCGCTTGGAAGCGCCTATGCCAACACCGGCGATCTTGATGCAGCAGGTGAACAACTAAAAGTCCTCCGAGCGATTATTGATGAGCCGGAAGTTGATAAGACACGCGTTACCGTGACATCGGTATCCGGGATACTGACACTAGCGGGTCATGGTCTTGAAGGTGAAATTAAAGAAGCCAAGGGTGACCTGGAGGGCGCAATAGCAAGCTACCTGTTGGCGATCGAGCTAGAAGACAAAGGCAACTACACAGAACCGCCCGCGTGGGCGCAACCGATGCGACATTATCTGGGCGCGGCATTGTTGAAAGCTGGCAACCCTGAAGAGGCAGAAAAGACTTATCGTCGCGATCTGCGTTGGAATGCCGAGAATGGCTGGTCACTTTATGGCCTTCATGAGTCTCTTGCTGATCAAGGCAAGACCGAACAGGCAGCTGAGGCATTTGCGCGTTACGAGGCGGCTTGGAAGCATTCAGACACGGCGCTGACTGCTTCACGAAAGTAGCCGGGTCATTAACGCAGGCCAAGATAGCCAGCAAGGTAAGCCTGAATCCGTGCAATGACATAAGTACGGCTTACTCCTAAGTCAGCGCTAAAGAACAAGAACATATGAGTTATGCCACAGCGTTATCGACATGAAAGCACTGGCTTAGCGCGCAACAAAAAGGGAATCATGAACCGTTCTGCGATCGAAACTATGGAAACCCTTTACTGCAGGCTCGCTTGGTCCAAGCTGTTGATCATTGCCTCAAACAAAAAATGCGGGTGATCAGCACTTGGCGACCTAGGGGTTGGGAGTTCCCCGGGCGCCTATCTAAGACATTCCTGCTGCGGCAGGTTTGCAAGAATGCATATAGACCATGCAGGCTGATACTGGGTGGACTTGATCATGGACTTGTTTAGCCGTTACGCGCATATTTGGCGCGGATCAAAACTAGCACCAGAAAATTTAGATATCCGGTTTAGGCAAATCAAACCTGCATGCTCATTGGATCGTATTTCAGTCGACGGTATGAAGGCGCGAAACGGTAAAGGTACATTATGAAATACACTAACATCACTCCGTCGTTCGGCGTCGAACTTGCCGCCGGCACCCAGTTGGCAGAGTTCACCGATGACGAAGTAACTGCTTTAAAACAACTCGCAGCAGAGCGCGGTATTGTCGTCATTCGTGAGCAAAAGATGGACATGAAGGGACAGGCAGAATTTGGCCACCGCCTTGGCGCGCTCATGAACACTCCTGTCAACAAAACGGATACCCCTGAAGAGTTGATTGTCATCCGTGCAGGCCCTAAATCCAAAGCCGTCGCTGGTCAGGGGTGGCATTCCGACGTGTCCAGTGAAGCCGTAACGCCCGGGCTGTCTATGCTGCGAATGGAAGTGGTTCCGCCTAGTGGTGGAGACACCCTGTTTGCCGATATGTATCAGGCCTTCGAAACGCTTTCGCCTTCTATGCAGACCTTTCTAAAGCAACTGCACGCGCTACATGAACCCAGGGGGCATTACCTTTACCAAAGCGGTGCAAAGAAGCTTGAAGAATTGCCTTCCACGGTTCACCCAGTAGTCCGCACCCACCCGTTAACCGGACGTAATGCGCTATACGTTAACGCAGGGTTTGTTGCGAAAATTGTCGAGCTTAATTCGCGTGAGAGCGAGACCCTGTTAGCAATGTTATACGACCACGTAGCCTACTCTGTCAGCATTCAATGTCGGGTTCAGTGGGCACCGAATACCGTCGTTTTCTGGGACAACCGGGTCGTCCAGCACCACGCAGCTTTTGATTATCACCCCGAGGTCAGGCTTGGCTTCCGGGTTACCGTGGTTGGTGAAGCACCCTGCCTGACGGATGTTAACTGACCGTTTTCCACGTGAAGGGAACTATAAATAGTTAGGTTGCGGTAGCGAATCGCCCGACCCGCCATCTCTTTATTTCTAATATCTCACCAGCAAAGGTAATGCCGCTTGTATAACTTGAGTCTCAACTAACATGCTGAAAGATCATCTCGCCCTAAAACCCGACCAGATTGCGGGCCCTCTCGTCATCGCGGGTCTGGCAATCGCTGCGCAATTCATCGGGCTTGCGGGCCTGACCTTCGACCGCGTGGCCATCCAGAGTGACGAGTACTGGAGGCTACTCTCCGGCCATCTCGTTCACACTAATGATTCCCACCTAGCGATGAGTCTGGCAGGCATTCTGGCCCTCTGGCTTCTACAAGGTGATGACTACAATGCAAGGGATTATCTAACCGCAGCCATGACTTCGGCGGTTGGCGTGTCAGCCTGCCTTTACTATCTGGATAGCAACGTTAGCTGGTATGCGGGCTTGTCGGGTCTGCTGCATGGCCTGTTTGCCTGGAGCGTGACTGCTGACCTGCACGCGCGACGACATATTGGCCTAGTGCTGGTCGTTGGCCTGCTGGCAAAACTGCTATTGGAACAGTCCTTTGGTGCGGCGCCCGCATCAGAGCGGCTGCTTGGTTACCCGGCAGTGATTGATGCAAACCTTTATGGCGCTGCCTTCGGCAGCCTCACGGGCGCAATCATGCTGTATCTGCGCCGTGAGATGCCGCCAGAACAGGGCTAAATCAATCATGCTATTGGGGGAAACTGAACGCCAACGCCACGGTCGCTGATGGTATCCGGTTGTTCAAGGTTCCAGTCATTGGGCTTTGATGTCTTTAGATCTGTCTGTTGTTCCATAGTTCTGCTACGAGAGCTCCTATGAATCAGGAGACTGATGAAGCGTCTGCTGTTGAATATGGTACCGTCTATAGAACCGGGGGAAGGTTCATATTATGAATTTGGATAAATCGACAAAACGCATCGCAAAAAGGGTCGGTAAGGGCTTTCAGGGGTACCCTCAAATTTCACTGACTTATTTTGGTGAATCAGATAACTGTGCAACCGGGGTTATCGTTGGCTATATTTCAGAAGAAGGTGCCGAGGCACAAGAACAAAAGTTTTCCAGCAAGGGTGATGCCAGAAAGGACGAAACTATTCAAACCACACTGTTAAAGGTTATCGAGCGAGCAAATGCAAAAACAGTGATCCAGGCAGCTGGCGTTTTAATTACTAAGTAATAAACGCGGTTCGCCGCTTAACCGGGTGATATACGTCATGGTCGTATCAAGCCTCTCAGCGATAAAGGAAAGCCTCAAGTGATTGATTTCTATAGCGCACCAACTCCAAACGGCTGGAAAGTTTCCATGGCGTTAGAAGAAATGGAGATTGAATATAAGTTACTGCTTGTCGATCTGGGTAAGGGCGAACAACACCACCCTGATTTTTTGAAACTAAGCCCCAATGGCAGAATCCCCGCTATTCATGATCAAGATACCGATATCAGCATTTTTGAGTCCGGTGCCATTCTGCTTTACCTGGCGGAAAAGTCAGGAAAGCTCCTGCCAGTCGATACCGCTGGCCGCTATGAAGTGATGCAGTGGCTGATGTTTCAAATGGCGGGTATAGGCCCAATGCAGGGACAAGCGGTTGCATTTATTCGATATTTCCCAGAAGAAGTCCCGCAGGCGATTAGTCGCTACACCAACGAGACTCGGCGGCTTTACGAAGTTCTGGATCGGCAGTTGTCCAGCAGGGAATACCTCGCTGATCGTTATAGTATCGCCGATATTGCAAACTACTCTTGGCTGCGAAGTCATAAATGGGCTCGTGTGAGCGTGGATGGACTAGATCATTTACAACGTTGGATGGCTTTGATGGCATCCAAGCCCGGCATTCAACGAGGCTGTAATGTACCACCCTCACCTGGAAAGGCTGAGCTGGTCAAAAAAGGCGGCGCCGCGATTACAACGCAGTAACCATCATCACTGATTCAGACTTCGCAATGCTTTCAAAATTTCGGCTATACACAGTGGTAGTCATGTTCAAAACCGAGCGTTGATCATGGATATCCTGGCGATCATAACGCTGGCATCTGCTGCCTTCTTTGCTACAAACCTGGACAACATGATTCTTCTGACGACTTTCCTGAACCGCCACAAGGAAAATAAAACCCTCGTCTATACCGGTTACATCCTGGCGATTAGTATCGCCATTGGTGGCTCTTATGCCGCAGGGACACTGATAGATGAATTACCTTTAGAGTATCTCGGCTATCTAGGGTCTATATCACTTCTTCTAGGCCTGTACGGACTGTGGCAACTATTCTTGAATCAAGAACTTGACGCTATTCAGCACCGCCTCAACGAGCAAAATAGTTCAGTGAAAAAAATCGTCGACTCTACCCGTCATCAATTATCTGTTTCTTACCAGGAACAAAAGCATCTCTCGGTAAAAGAAATTGCCTATAGCCTTGGTTTTAATGACCCTTCAAATTTCTCACGAGCCTTCCGGCGCTGGGAGGGCATAACACCTAAAGAATACCGAAAAGCCGGATAAGCCAGGAAGTTTTAGCCTGCAAATTAGGTCTTTAGCTGTTATAAATCCGGTATGAAATACAATTTTCTTTTTATTCTTTTAATCGTCATCGGGACGTCCGGATGCGGCGGTGGCGGTGGCAGTAGCAGTGGCAGTGGCAGTGGCAGTGGCAGTGGCAGTGGCAGTGGCGGGGCTACGAATGCGCCCGCCCCGGCGACACTTCAACTTGACCCAACATGGACACTCCAGTCCGCAGACCCTACGGAATTGAATCTAAACACCAGCGATGTTGACGCTATCCTAAACCACATTTTTACGGACCAGGCGGTTCAGTCTGCGCTATTGGTGCGCAATGGCTGGGTAATTGGGGAGCGTTTCTCCCCGGGGGTTGATATCAACACGCTTGGGACCAGTTGGTCAGTCGCCAAAAGTTTTTACGCCGCCTTAATCGGGATTGCATTAGAGGAAGGTTGGCTCACGGGCCTGGATCAACCGGCGAGCGAGTTTTTAAGCGAATGGGTAGGTGGCGACAAGGAGGCCATCACCATTCGAGATATCCTGGAAATGCGTGCGGGTTACGGCGCAGATAGCGGGATTTACGATGAAACGGATCAATCAACGTTTGCGATCGATTTTCCAAAAACGAGGGAGCAGGGCACGACATTTGAATACTCAAACCCGACATCCCAGCTCTTAGAGCCGATTATCCTAAGGTCGACCGGCATGGATGCGCATGCTTATCTGGCTGAAAAAATTCTATTGCCAATTGGTATCGACCCGAACCTGATTGGCATGTGGCTGGATCGGACCGGCACCAACCCCCTCACCTACATGGGGCTGGATATGACACCCTTGGACATGGCTCGATTTGGCCTGCTTTACGCGCGAAATGGCGAATGGGACGGTAACCAGATCGTGCCTGCCAACTATGTGCAAGCCAGCCTGTCTGCACAAACCGAATATTATGGCTTGCAGTGGTGGGTTCTCAATGGCCCATTCTTTGGTCAAGAGCCGCCCATTACGATCTCTGCAGCGCTGGGGTTAAACGGCCAAAAGATCTATGTCTGGCCTGCAGAAGACCTTGTCCTGGTGGTGCAGACACAGTACGAACATAGCGCCAACCAGGGTTACGTTCTATCTAACAGCAATTTCCCTAATACCTGCACGGCGCGTAACGCCTGCCCAAATTCGACCGGGGCAGAGGTTGCGAGCTATAACCAGTTTGCGCTCATGTCATTATTGGCTGAGCTGGTCGATTGATTTGCCCCTCGTGCACAAATAGGATTATTGGGGCCAGGGTAGAGTAAGGAGGTAGAGTGCCGGGGTAAACGGAAACGGGCCGGCTTGTCACATTTTCCCAGGACGCAAAGGAACGTAACCTTAAATATCGATAAATCGCCGCAGAGCCCAAATGGCGACCCAGATTGAACAAGTTGAAGATATCGGCGTGAACCCAGCGCCTGAAATCAGACAAAAAATGGGCATTACCCTCAATTTTGCTCATCCAGGTCCCTTTATGTAGTATGCAACCTCCGCCATTGCCATTTCGCTTTATCTAAAGTTAATCGCTGAGGTAAATATTCTAATGTTAATTCCTCGATACACTGCAAATACTCCAGCAACAGAAATTACCGCAGCGCTTGAAAATTTTGGCTGCGTGGCAGTGACCGGGCTGATGGATGCAACACTCCGGCAGTCGGTAACCGATGAACTTGCACCACACATGAGCAGGGCGCGCGTTATCGAAGATGATGATCCGTCGCAGTTTTACCCAGGTCGGACGAAACGGATTACCGCACTGGTGACACGTTCTGCGACTGTGACTGACTACCTCATCCCCCACCCGATCTCTCGGAAAGTCTGTGAAACCACTTTGTTACCCAATAGCGAACACGGCTATCAGTTGCACGTCACTGCCGCTCTGGAAGTTGGTCCTGGTTCGCGCACCCAAATACTCCATCGGGAAGAAGACTCGTTCACCTTCTTTCCCCTCCCACGCCCCAACCTGATCGTTGCCAGCATGTGGGCGATGACAGATTTTCGGTCTGATAATGGCGCAACGTTGCTTGTGCCAGGAAGCCACAAATGGCCCGAGGATCGGGTAGCCACTAAAGACGAAATTGTCGAGGCAGAGATGCCCGCCGGTTCCGTACTCTACTGGATGGGCGGGCTACTTCATGGTGCGGGGGCTAACACGTCACAGGATTGGCGCTATGGGGTCATCCTGACCTATTCAGCAGGCTGGGTGCGGCAGGAAGAAAATCAATATATGAACGTACCAGTCGAAAGACTTGCCGAGCTATCGCCAGAGATTAAACAGATAGCAGGGTTTGAGATGTATCGTGCCCTTGGACTTTACGATCCATCGGTCAGCTGACGACAACAAACTTGCCGAGTCGGCTTCCGCTATGTCCTCCGATTCGAGACGCCCCGGCTGGTGTTGCGAGTTAACTTTAGGAAGTCCTGGGCGCAACTCGTTCGATATAGTTCTCGAGCAAGTGCGCACCGCCCTTACCACCCTGTTCGAGCCGCAAGTAGTCTGCCAGCAGTCGAAAGGTCGCTTCGCCGAGAATCTCGCCAAGATAGGCACCCAGCAAATACTGTTGGGACGTGTCCGTTGCCATCATAGCTACCCTCGTCAATCAGGCCGTGTCTGCAGAGTCTAACCTTCCGATGGGGCGAGCGCCTTAATCTTCAATAAAATTATTAATTACAGCACCTGGCCGTACGGTTGAAAAAAGTGGTTTACAATCCCTATCCTCAATACAGCGAGACGAATAGGACGCCATGGAACACAAATCGATTTTTATCACCGGCGCTGCCAGCGGCATTGGGCGCGCAACGGCAGAGCTTTTCCATAGTAAGGGCTGGTTTGTCGGATGCTTCGATGTGGATAACGATGGCCTTCAGGATCTTGGTAAGGCGCTGGGTGATCGATGTTACACGGCATATCTAGACGTGCGTGACAAAGCGGCTTTTGATACCGCACTTGCTTTGTTTGCAGAACAAACAGATGGTCGTTTAGACCTTATGTTCAACAATGCGGGAATCACCGTCGGGGGCTACTTTGATGAAATGCCTTTTGACAAGATCATGGACATCGTCAATATCAATTTGATCGGCGTCTTAAATGGTACCTACGCGGCGATCCCCCTCTTAAAACAGACAGAAAATTCACTTTGCTTTACTACATCTTCATCGGCAGCCATCTTTGGCGCACCAGGAATGGCCGTGTACGGCGCCACAAAATACGCAGTCAAAGGTTTTACCCATGCGATGAGTGTTGAGCTGGCACGATATGGTGTCAGAGCGGCAGACGTCATGCCCGGTATTATTGATACACCACTGTGGGGCAGTAGCAGATACGTCGATGGCAAAGCTGTGGCTACTTTCGCAAAAACACCCAAAAGAAACGCGGACAGAACAGACGCTAGCAGAACCATTGCACCATCCGAGGTTGCCGAAGCTGTGTGGCGTGCCTACCACGGGACGAAACTACACTGGTATGTTCCGCCGGAACTTGAGAAAAATGAGACAGTAGACTTTGACGCAAACCGTGACGGGCAGATAGAGCGAAACCGCAGATAGATACCTGCGGCAGCCACTCCTTTCTTGTTTCTATTTTCTACTTCATGATTCTTGCTTTAGGCGTTTCGCACCGGCGCTACTTTCCCCACCGAAATCAGCGATTCCACACAGTCGCGAATCGAAACGTCCAGCGGACGAAATTCCATATCAAGTGTTTCCCGGATGCGATCATTGCGAAGTTCACAGCCTCCCCATATGGCCCTGAATTCAGCCTCTTTCGCTTGTACTTTTTCAGGAAGCGGGTCGACGAGTTCCGCCCCAGAAAATCCCAGCTCGGGAAGCAGACGGTCAATACTGGCGCAGACGTCTTCGACATTGCGGGTTTCGGTTGACCAGGCAATAAAACGCTCACCGTTACTAACGTTAACGCTTTCGAGCATTCTGATGTGTGCCTCTGCCACATCTCGCACATCGACGGTATACCATGCGCGATAGGCCCCTACTACGTTCTGTGAGTACTTGCCAAGAAGCATTGTCTCGATGTTGTGTTGCCACGGCCCAGAGTTCTTTTGGTGTGCTGACTGGATAGGACCAACGTTGTCACCGGGACAACAGGTGATAGCGTCCCAGCGCCCACTTTCCTCGGCGGCATCAGCGAAGGCGCGTTCAGCGAGCACCTTGCCCATTGAATAGCCCTGACCACGATTGGCCTGGCGTTTGGGGTTTTGTTCATCAGGGTATCTGTCTTCATAAAGGACTGGACGTCGGACAAGTTCCTGCATATCCGACTCGGAAATAACAGCCGCAATACTAGAGGTCACCACCACACGGTTGACAGTTTCTGACAGGTTGATGCTGTTGATGACGTGATCACAAACCATTTTGACATAGTCCATATCATCGTAACTAGAAACATGAGAGAGGTGCGCGACGCCGTGACAACCTTTGAATATCTCATCAAAACAGCCCGCTTCATCAAGGTTCGCCGAATGCAGTGTCAGACGACCGGAAGCGAAGCCCGGCATGGCCTTAAGAAATGACGTCTTGTCTTCGTCGTTTAAATCACGAACGCAAGCACGCACCCGATAGCCCTCGTCCAGCAGTTGCCGGACGACCCAGCCGCCAATAAATCCCGCGCTGCCCGTTACGGCGACTGTTCCACCTTGAGGTATTGGTGCCATAGATATTCTCCTGAGTCTGCTTTTGTTTTAATCGCCCAATAATACTTGAGATGCATAAATTTTATTGGTGAATGATTTAGTCCATGCCGATTATCACAACGCAGTGTCGGTGAATAACAGGTTGAAGGCTAACCCTGGGAACTGTGACGCCGTTGCTGCCACCAACTCTATTGTAATATTCGTCAATAGGGAATAGTCTGACCCAAAATAGTGAAAATACGGCGAGTACGATGGCGAATACTGCAGAGGATATCAGGACAAGCGGCACAGCAATCAAGGGGATTCATCACATTGGTATTTCCGTGGCCGATGTAGCGGCATCTGCAGAATTCCTTGAAGATGCCGCAAACTTGACCCGCGTGGGTGAAGGCAGTTTCAGCGGTACGGGCATCGCTTCGTCAGCGCCATCAGCATCAACGATCATGAAGGGCCCCAATGCGTACCTAGAACTCATGCAGTTCGATAGCCAGACTCCCGAACCAGTGCCGGTTGAAGGGCCAGGTTTCACCCATCTATGCTTTCAATCACCCAGTGAACGCCTCATGTACAACGGTTTCAAGGATGCGGGAGCCACGGCCGTGTCCTGGGGTGAAGGCCCGGTTGACCTGGGCGGCTATGGCGTTCACTACGCTTATTTAAGAGATGCAGACAAGACCATGTACGAAGTAGAACAGGTTGATCGGCCACCGTTCGAAGGACAGGTATGGATCGGCCACGTTGCGTTAGCCAGCCATGACATTGACAGGCTTGTTGAGTTTTACTCGAACGTGTTTGGAATCGAGCCCTATCGTCGAGTGAATAAAGCCACAGGGCCCAGAGTCGACGAGGTGACGGGTATTAAGGACGCGCGGATGCGGGCCGCGTGGTTCAATGTTGCGAACATGGTGTTCGAAATTTGGGAATTTGTTAACCCTGTAACCCCTGATACCAGCGCAGCGCGACCGTTCGAAAAAGTGGGCTACAACAAGTTTGCCTTTGAAGTGTCAGACCTGACGAAAGAAATTACGCGACTTAAGGCCAGGGATGTAAAATTCGCGAGCGAGCCGCTTGCCACACCCATTGGTGTTGAGGCTTACGCCGCCGATCCTGATGGCAATCGATTTAGCCTGGTGCAACTGAACGATAGCCAGCTATCGATTGATCATCTGAAAAAAATCACTTGGAAAACTGCCTAGCCTGCCCCGGTAGCCAGAAAGCGGCGAATGACCGCGTTCACCTCGACAGGTTTCTCCAGCATCGGTGAATGACCCACTTCAGACAGGTGGTGGACACTCAGGTTTTCCGCGTAGTCGGCCAGATCATCGATAAATTCCGATACAAACGTCAAATCCGCGTCTCCCCAAATTAACAGGGATGGCACCGACGTGCTGGCATGCCTACCGGGCCAGAAGTTCTCGTCAGCAATTGCATCTACCGGCGGAATGTTGGCCCGATACCAGTTAATACCTGCGTCTATGGCACCCGGGACGCTCAACCCCTGACGAAACGCCCGCTCCATATCTTCGTTGAAGTGAGGAAGCTTGCTAAGACCCTTGCAAATGTTATCGCAAACTCGCTGGTTGTTATTCTGGGTCATACTGCGATTCAGATCGCCGTCTCTCATGGAGTACATATAGGCAGATCGCTCGCGCTGCGTGGCGTTGGTTTGCAGCATCGACAAGAGCTGGTTATAGGGCGGCGCACTTAATACAACAAGTTGCTTGAGTCGCGCTGGATATTGCTGCGCATAAGCCCAGGCCAAGGCACCACCCCAGTCATGGCCAACCAGATAAAACTTTTCATCACCCGCCAGATACAGCGCAAGTTCGTCAATCTGGTTCGCCAGGTTTTCTATCTTGTAATGCTCAAGGTCAGCGGGCCGTGAGGATAAATTGGCACCCAGCCCATCAACGGCAACCACATGGTAATCATCGGCAAAGGCTTCCATTTGCAGGTGAAACGAATACCAAAAAGAAGGGAAGCCGTGGTAGAACAGGATTAAGGGTGCGGTTCCATCGAGTTGACCCCCTTCAACATAGTGCAGCCGTATATCGCCCTGTTCGAAGTAGCGCTCAACGAACGAAGTCATGCTTCTTTCTACCTTATTGCAACAAACGTCAACATCATAATACACTGCTGATTGCCCAGAAACTAAAGCGCACTCTTGCTTCTCTATGCCTAAAAAAAAGCCACGAAAAAAAACGCCAGCAAAACCAATCAAGCCTGCCCGGACTCGACTGGAACCTGAGGTTCGTAAAGCCCTGATTCTGGATGCGGCGGCGCACCTGGTTGCCGAAGAAGGTGTCTCGGCAGTGAGCATGGAGCGGCTGGGGAGAGAGGCCGGTGTAAGCAAGTCCTTGATATACGCCTACTACCCAAATTTGCAGGACGTGCTCAGCACTTTATTGAAACGCGAATACAGCCGTTTGCGAAACCAGCAAATCGAGGCGGCGGAGCAGGCAGGCACTTTTTCGGAAATGATCAGGCTGATTACGGGCGCTTACATGAACTACATGGATCAGCGCGGCCTGATACTGGAGCGACTGTCAGCGGAACCCAGTTTCGCAGACCATGGCGACCCAACCGAATACAATCGGAGCAGCGCGGTTAATTACCTGGCCGACATTCTGCACAACAACTACGACCTGGAATTGGGTTTAGCCAAAGCTGTGGTGGATATCTCTTTTGGTTTACCCGCCGCAGGCGGCCATTACTTGATCCGGGAGGGGACAGATCGCGAGCTGGTTGAGGACATTACCGTGACGATGATAACGGGCAGTATCCAGGCTGTTCTCGACAAATACGGCTCCTCGTGCAAGAAACTGTGATTTTGGGGTCGTAGTAAAGATATTCAGCGACCAACAAAATGGGTTCCCCCGATAGAGCCATTCAGTATTAAATGGCGCGAGGTGAGCTATGGGTTGTTCTGAGCCCTAGCGTGTTCGATGACGGTCTAAAAGACCTGATGTTTCTTCGGCTTAGGGTCAATTTGGTACCAATGTGGGGGTATGCTTGGTTAACGATGATCCCCTAACCGCATTAATAAAAAGGTAACGCGATGTTTAATTAGCCTGAAACCCTTATCAGCCTTGCCGAAGTAGCGATCGCGATAGCAGGATTCGCCTCCATCGTTTTGGTCGTAAAATCCACGTCTTCGCAAAAATGGTTGAAGCAAGACACAGATTTTTTTACTGGCATGGCCTTGCACGCCATGTTCGCCGTTTTCTTCTGCTTCCTTCCGGCGTTAGTGAATATTTTTGTTCAACTTCCTGTTAGCACCCTGCGTATCACTTGTGCAATTTTGGGCACCCAGTTAGTTTTGCATGGGGGTTTGGTCTTATTCTTGCCATCGACAAAAAGGCTGTTGAAAATTTTTCCGATCGTGGGCTGCTTGTTCGGGGCGCTACAATTTTTCAGCTTCACAGATTGGGGCTCGCAGCGAGAAATTGAACTCTATATCGCGGGAATCATTTTTCATGTCTTACAGGCCGGCGCCTTATTCTTACTAATGACCTTGCCCTCAAGAGAGACAACGGGTGACTAAACACCTTTACCCCGGGTAACTACTCCGACCCCGTTGTTGGGCCCAGTTGTTGTTTAATGCCTTCGCGACCACCCGCTGACACAACACCCTCGTTAACCAGGTGTTCGATCTGGGCGTCATCCATCGCCAGAAGTGTACGTAAACAGCTGACAGTATCTGCTCCTAAACAGGGCGCAGGTTTTTGTACACCATTCTTCCTGTGTCGAAATCGCCAGGGGATCCCGGTGTGCGCTCGTCGACCAACTTCCGGATGATCCAGCCGCTCAATAAAGCCCCGGGCACCGAGTTGCCTGTTATCTACAATATCTTTTGTCGTCATCACTGCATAAGCCGCGATGCCCACCGATTGCAGGTGATTCGCTAACTCAAACCTATCTTGTGTGGCTGTCCAAACAGAGATGGTCTCATTTAATACCTGTTCGTTTTGCTTGCGCGCCTTGAAACCGGTAAACCGTTGATCGGTCAATAACTCATCTGAAAGACAAGGCGCAAGTTTTTGCCACAGGTCATCACTCTCGCAGGCGATGGCGATCCAGCTTTCTTCATCATTGTTGCTGCGGCACGGAAATATACCGTGCGGACACATGGTCTGGCTGCCATTGCCCTGCCGCTTTGGCTCGGTCCCCGTGAGTGCATACTGCATCCAGGCTTCCATGTTTAACACAGCCGTTGCCTCCCAGAGAGAGACGTCGAGATGGTCGCCCCTACCCGATTGATCACGCCGGGTGATCGCGGCGACGATCTCCCATGCGGCAGTGATCCCTGCCGTGGGATCGGGCATCGACAAACCGATTTCCTGTGCCGCGCCGTCAACATAACCTGTTGCGGCAGACAGCCCAGTGAGGGGCGGCATGGCCGGGCCATAGCCAATGTAATCCTTCCAGGGTCCAACTTGGCCATAACCGCTGACGCTGGCCATAATCAGCCGCGGGTTGATCGCTGCCAGCACGTCGTAGCTGAGCCCAAGTCGCTCCATGACACCGGTGGCAAAGTTCTGCACCAGCACATCGGACTCCGCCACCAGCGACTTAACCAGTTCAATGCCAGCGGGCTTGCTCAAATCGACGCCGATACTGCTTTTACCCTGATTCCACTGGTTGAACATACCCGAACGATTGATACCCTCGTCCATATCCGTGGGGAAGATAGACAGGCGTCGGTATAGGTCGGGGCGCACTTCCGATTCAAGGCGTATTACATCAGCGCCCATGTGGGCAAGATTCATCGTGCAGAAAGGCCCCGCCCACGCCCAGGTCATGTCGAGTACACGAATGCCATCCAGGGGTTTCTTACTGCTATCAAGATGACTTTGGCTCGATTGTGAATGACTGCTTGATGTAGCGCCGTCCACCTGGGTTACACGGGCCTCTTCCAGAACTTCCTGGGTGTGCGCGCCGATCTGCGGGGCAGCCAGTGGATTACCGGCTCTTCCTGAGTTACGCAGTGTAGCGGCCGCTAAATATTTTGTCCCCTGCACATCGTTAAAGAAGTCGCGTTCGTGTAGGTGAGGGGTGTCCCCAAGTGCAGATACACTCATCACAGGCGCCACGCAGACTCGGTGCTTTTGTGCTTCGTGGTAAAAATCCATCGCATGCCAGGTACCCACGAATTCCTGTACAAACATATGTACCATATCTTGATTTTCGGCGCGGCTGGTTTGGTCGACAAAAACCTCAAGTGATGACCAGTCTGGATTACCCATAAATTCCAACAGTCTCTCCCATTGATCCTGTTCAACGCAGACGACGAAAACGGGACCGTCAATCGCGTGAAATATTTTCCAGGGGATCAGCCGCCGCTCGTGACGTCGAGTCGCGACCTCTTGTTTGTAGGTGTAGGTCGGAAGTGCAGATTCCAGCACAGAGGCAACATAAGCCTGAACAGAAAAGTCGATAAATTCCCCATCCCCTGTGTCGGCAGCGTCGCGCGCTGTGGCAAGTGCAACGGCCGCGGCTGAAATTGATGCCATGAGATAACACTGATCTCCATAAACCTTAAGCGGGGGTAAGGCGGGGTCACTGCTCGTTGCTGGGCACAGCATGCTCCAGCCGCCAGCGGCGCCCAGGATAAGATCCGTGGCCCGGAATTCTGCTTCGGGTCCCTCGCTGCCAAAAGCGGTGATGGCAAGCACGACCAATTCGGGTTTCAGGCTGAACAGGCGAATTGCATCAATGCCTTTTTCCGCGGCCATCAAAGGACTCAGGTCGTGTACAACAATATCTGCCCAGCAAATGAGTTGTTCAAGGTTGTCTGAATCGACGGTACAACTGCGTTTGCCGACATTCAACGCAGCGAAGTAGCCACTACTGTCATCTATCATCCCTGCCTGGGGATGATGCCGGCGCAGAGCATCGCCTTGCTGCGGTTCGACCTTCACAACATCACAGCCCTGCTCGGCAAGCAGTTTGCTGGCATAGGCCGAAGCCACGCCGGCACCGAGTTCAAGAACGTGCAGGTGAGTCAGGTCAATCGCATTTGCGGGCATGATTCAACAAAATCCAGAGGATGGGGAATTAGAATATCCCTGAAACCCGGCTCTGATGCAAAGCCCCTTGTTCAGAACGCATGTCTGCTGGTCCTGATTTTCTTAAGCGCCTTATTGGGCGAGAGCAAAGCATGTTGGTTCTGCCTTTCGGTCTTAACAGTATAGGCATTTCAGCTGATCAGTTCTCAAATGCCAGGCGCCTGCTGGTTCTGCAGTTCTGGCGCAACCTCGGTCCGAAAAAAATAGATCTTCCCATTGCATTTTGCGAGGCAGAGTCTGTTGGCAGAGAGGAACTGTTCACTTTTCCCGTGACCAATTACGCTGGTGCCGGTGGATTAGACTTCGATACATTAGGTGTGAAGGCACCGGAAGGTGAACGTCACAACTGGTACACATTCCCGGAACTTGGAATTGATGAGATCATTGTCTTCAGGACTTACGACAGTGAAAGAGTTCAGCAGCGACGTCCTTTCTGGACACCACATTCTGCTTTCAGGGATCCGTCAGTGGAGCTCGGATCACCGAGTCGTGCCAGCATAGAGCTGCGAGCGACCTGTCTCTTCCTCTGATGAAAAACTCGAGTCGGAGGTTAAGTAGAATTATCCAGCTTTTTTGTCATGTATGGCAGCCTTGATGGGCCGAGACGACAACCGTCGGGACAAGCAAGACGATCGGTATGAGTTGCAGGCAATGGGCTGGCGCGTATAGTCTAGAGTAAGGAGGAGACCACACTTGAACCGCTTGAAGAAATCGACGCTGGCCTATTACAGCCTAGCCGACCTGCCTATAGCCATGTCGCTGTTTCCGGTGGCCGTATTCATTCCGCGCTTTTGGACCACCGACATGGGGGTGCCGCTCATCACGCTCGCATCTATCGGCGTGCTCGTGCGCGTCTTCGACGTCATCACCGATCCGTTGATGGGCTACGTCAGCGACCACACCCGCAGCCGCTTCGGCCGCCGCAAGCCATGGATCTTCCTGGCCACACCCATCATGATGCTCTCCGTCTATATGCTCTTCATGCCCCCGGAGGGTGCGGGCATTCTGCACTATGCGATCTACAGTGTGGGCCTTTCGATCGCCATCACGATGATGCTGATCCCTTACTACGCCTGGGGTGCCGAGCTCTCTACCGACTATAATGAACGTTCCCGGATCACCGGCGGGCGCGCCATGGCCGGCATCGCCGGCAGCCTATCCGCGCAGCTGGTGCCCGGGGCGGCACTGCTGTTCTTCGGCATAGGTGGCAGCAACGAAGTGCTGATGATGGTGGGCACCACGATGCTGGTCCTCATGCCCGTTTGTGTGTCGCTTTGCCTGTGGAAGGTACCGGAACCCCAGACCTACGAGAAGTCCGTGGTGCCGGTGTTCAAGGGCCTCAAGCTCATGTGGCAGAACCGCCCGTTCAAGCAGCTGGTGCTGGCCTTCATGATCGGTTCCATCGGGCTCAGCATCACCACGCCTTTGTATCTATTCTTCATCGCCGATGTGCTGAACGCTGAAGACAAAGCCATCTACATGCTGACGTTCTTTTTTCTCACGAGCTTCGCCGCGGTGCCGTTCTGGGTTTGGCTGGCCGGCAAGATCGGCAAACACCGCGCCTATCTGGCGTCTTTCTTTGTGCTCGCCTTCGCCCACCCCCTCTACCTGCTGCTGGGCGAAGGCGACTTCTGGTGGATGCTCCCCATCACCATCCTCACCGGCTTCGCCTCGGGCGGATTTTCTTCGACCCTGCCCAACTCGATGAAGGCCGACGTGATCGATCTGGACACACTGTACAGCGGCGAGAACCGTGCCGCACTGTTCTTCTCCTCCTGGTCGTTCGCTCAGAAAGCCACTGGCACCATCGGCGGGGCCATCGCGCTATACGGTTTGGCCATGTTTGGATTCGACCCGGCGCCAGAAGCGGTCAACGGTCCGGATGAGTTGTTCGGCGTGCGCTTTCTGTTCTCCACCTTCCCGTCGCTGTTCTTCCTGACCGGAGCGGCCATAGTGTGGAGTTACCCCATCACCGAGCAAAGGCAGAAAGAGATTCGTAGGGAGATCGAAGCGCGCGACCGGGCTAACGACACGCCACCGGCCAGCTCTCCGTAAGCGCGATAGGCGCCCGGGGCTAATTTCCGGAGCGGGAAATCGTGGTGGTTCCTATCAGTAACATCGCTATCGGTGATGACGGTATCCGTTGCCCTGAGAATGTTATCGTCGATCCTTTGTAATTGTCAAAATCCCGTTTAACAATCCAATCGATACCGTTGCCCCAGTAGACACGATTGCCGTCCGCATAGATGCCGGTCATGAGATTGTCAAAGTGACCAGGACCGGTATGCACGTAGTCGATATCCGATTCCGACAGACGCCTCGAAGGTCCTCGAGGGCCGGACTGCGGCACCATATCCTGCTGCGCGGCTTCATTGTGCGACATGGCCGTGTTGGCATCGGCAAGGAACAGGTTCCTAGGCGGGAGATTCGCGCTGCTCGCCAGTATCGGAGTAATCAGACAGCAGATGGTTACCAAACAGATCACTTTTCGGTTCAAAGTGTGGCTACCCTGGCTTCCTATTCTCATGCTGATGCAGGAACCCTGCCTAACCTATAGCCCGCCTAAGTGATTAGCCCAATCGTCCGCAAGCCGAAGGTTCAGCGAGTCACGGTAGCTTAAATTTGAAAGAGGCACCAACGATCAGGCCAGTTAAATTTGTACTTTGATGTTGTACACTAATTTCCGGCATCTAATTTCGTGAAACATTTGAGTTGCCAGAAGGATTGTGTGTGGATTGCCGAGGGGCGGATTGATGGAGAACCTTTCAAGTCATGTAGATACAGAAACTGTCGTAGAATGCCTCGTGCGAGATGGTGCCGTGATAATCGAACATTTGGCCCAGGCACCTCTGCTGAAAGTGATCATGGATGAACTCAGGCCTCATTTTGATCGGGAGGGCGCCAGGTTTCAAAATGATTTCAACGGCTACCAGACTCTGCGCCTGGGTGCCCTGCTTGGCCTGGCGAAACATTCTGCCGACCTGATTGCCCATCCCCAGGTGCTGCAGGTAGCCGATGCAGTGCTTGGCCCGCATTGTGAATGTATCAGACTTGGCAGCACAACCGCGATTGAGATCTATCCGGGTCAACCAGTGCAGGAATTGCACGAAGATGACAGCTTTTACCCGATGAGAATACCGAAAGTAGAATTCCAGATTGGCGCCATGTGGGCGCTCGATGATTTCACGATTGAGAACGGTGCCACCAGACTTGTTCAGGGCAGCCACTGGACCGGGCAGGTCACCAAGAACGATGAAGCCTCTGTCATTAGTGCCGAGATGCCAAAAGGGTCCGTGCTGTTGTATTTTGGGTCTCTCCTCCATGGTGGCGGTGCCAACAACTCGAAGCATCCACGGGCAGGAATAATCAATACTTACGCCCTGGGTTGGCTTCGTCAGGAAGAAAACCAGTATCTGTCGGTGCCTCGTGAATTAGCGGACAGTTATCCTGAAACCGTTCGAAGGCTTATGGGGTATCAGGCTCATGGAAAATATCTTGGGATGTTTCCTGCTGACCCGGATGGACGTTGGTACGAGGCCTGATATTCCAGGCGCAGTATTTCAGCCACTAACTTCGGATACGAACCATTTCCGGGTCGTAAAAAGGTTTCAGCGAGACATCGGCTGGGTAAACCCTCCCTGCAATCACCACGGTCCATTCGCCTTCTGACAGGTAAGCCGCATTGACAGGGTCCCCTTCAACCATAGCGAGACCGACGCCCGCGCCCAGCGTATGGCCGAAAGAACCTGCACGTATGGAGCCCACCGGCTTTCCGTTTCGATGCACAATTTCGTGATGCATTAATATGGGTTCCGGATCACGTAACAGAATGGATACGAGGCGATGTGTGTACTTGATGCTGGCTTTGCGCTCGATACTCGCGGCTTTACCAATGAAGTCACTCTCCTTTTTCAATCGGACGGCGAATCCCAGGCCGGTTGAAAAGGGGTCATCCATGTTGTCGATATCGTGGCCGTAATCACGATAGCCCTTTTCAAGTCGCAGACTGGCCAGCGCCTTAAGGCCGGCATGGCGAAGTCCAAACTGTACACCTGCCTGAACAATACGGTCGTAAACGTGTAGTGCCTGTTCGCTGGGAATGTTCAGCTCGTAACCCAGTTCACCCGCATAGGTAATGCGCACACACAGCACACGGCCAAGGCCGATATCAATTTCTCGAGCTGTGCGAAACGGGAATGCCTCGTTGGACAGATCGGCGCTGGTTATTGATTGCAGCAGCTCACGCGATCGAGGGCCCTGTATGTTCAACTGTCCGTAGCCGGACGTGACATCGGTAACAAACACGTGTTGATCGACACTAATGTGGCGTTTCATCCATGTCTCGGTATGGCGATGGGCGACATCCGAAGTGACGACCATGAATTTTTCGCTGTCCAGTTTGATGACAGTAAGATCCGCCTCAAGCAGGCCATCATCATTTAACCACTGGGTGTAGGTAATTTTTTCGCTATCGCCATTGACCTCATTGGCTGACAGGTAGTCCAGAAAAGCACCTGCATCCCGGCCCTGAACCAGAAACTTGCCCATGAAACTCATATCCATGGCGATCACATCTTCGCGACAGGCTCGGTGTTCAGCTTCCCAGTGCGGGAACCATTGCGGACGGCCATAGGTGAGCGGGCCCTCGTCAGGTTGTTGACCTTCAGGGGCGTACCAACCAGGGCACTCCCAACCACTCACATCGCGAAAGTGCGCGCGTTGCGCAACAAGACGCTCGTGGAACGGTGAGCGGCGAGCACCACGAGCAGATTGCGGCTGACGATCCGGGAAATGGCAGGCGTAAACCAACCCCAGCGATTCCAGCGCGCGTTGCCGTCGATATTCGGGATTGCACTGGTAGGCGGAAAAACGATCGATATTGAAACCGGTGACATCAACATCGGGTTTGCCGTTGAGTATCCAGTGCGCAATAACTCGGCCATAGCCGCCACCGGTAATAATGCCTACAGAGTTGAGCCCTGCTGCAACGAAATAATTACGCAATTCTGGAGCTTCACCCATGACCGGTGCAAGGTCGGGGGTAAAGCTTTCGGGACCACAGAAAAATTTTCGAATACCAGCTTCTCTGGCAATGGGCACTCTTTCCATTGCTTTTTCAAGAAACGGTGTGAGGCGATCCCAATCGGGTGGCAGTTCACCGAATGAAAAATCGTCGGGAATCCCCTCTAATTGCCAAGGTTTACAATCAGGCTCAAACAGACCAATCATCAGGCCGCCTGTTTCCTCGCGATAGTACGCATACTTCGATGGGTCTTCCAACACCGGCAGATCTTTGGTGATGCCTTCTATGGATTCGGTAATCAGATAATAGTGTTCAGCTGCCTGGTTAGGAATCACCACTCCATTTTGTTCCCCCAATTGGCGAGCCCACATACCTGCGCAGTTGACGACAAACTCACAGCGAATATCCCCCCTATCAGTGCGGACGCCCGAGACAGCACCGTTGGTGGTCAGTACTTTGCGAATCGGCGTTTTCTCGATCAGCTTCGCGCCCTTCATGCGCGCACCCTTGGCCATCGCCATCGTGACGTCTACTGGATTAATACGGCCGTCGTGCTCTGCATAGAAACCAGCCTTAATGTCATCCACATCGGCTAATGGAAACAGGTCCTTTATCTCCGAGGCTGAGAGTTCGTGGATATCATTTCCGTGCAGTCGGTTAAAGGCGGCTATACGGCGATACTCTTCAACCCGGTCTTCATCTGCGGCAAGTTCGATAAATCCGCTGCCCACAAAACCGGTCTGTTGTCCGGTTTCATGCTCCAGTCGATCGTACAGATTCCTCGCATATTTACGGATATCAAGGAGGGTTTCAGAGCCCGAGCCAAAGTTGGTGAGTAAACCCGCCGCATGCCAGGTTGTGCCCGAGGTCAGTTGGTCACGTTCCAACAATACAACGTCGCAGCCTTCTTCTGCCAGGTGGTAGGCCACCGAGCAGCCAATGATACCGCCGCCGATAACAACAACTCGGGCGGAATCAGGTAATTGTTGATCCGTCATTGTTCGTACTCCGTGAGAGAGGTTGAATGTACTTCAAACCCTGCAACTACAAAAGATAGAATAATAGCTGCTTTATCAGGAATAGGAACACCTGCCTATCGGCAACATGTTCGACCCAAAGCGGCATCTTACAACGCCTCAGATGATCCGCTTAAACCTTGTCAAACCACAAAAAGGATCGACTGCTTAGGCCGACTGCAACCTCTTTAGTACAGATTCAGAGGATTCCGGAAAACTCTCAGCATCTAACCCGCGGATATAGTTTCCGAACTCCAAACTAAAAGATGAACTCCTGCGTGACCGCACCACTGCGGGTAGCTGACTTGACTGTCATCCCCGCCCGCTTGATCTGTCACGATCGTTCGCTCCTGGATGCCCATCTATTACAGAACATCGGCCTTACTGTATTGGACGGAAAGCTATTGGATAACTAGCGCAGCTATTTTACGCGTTCTGTGTTAGAAAATACGTAATGGGGGAAAAGCAATTCACACATGAACACCCGCTAAAGGAGCTATGGTGAAAGAGCTGAAACTCGGAATGAATCAACCGATCACACGGCGCGACTTTATTAGCGGTGCAGCGGTTTCAATCAGTGGTAGCCTGATATGGCCATATGCTGAAGCAGCCAATCCGATACAGGATACTGAGACGCTGGTTAACAACTATCCTCCGATTCGTGACGGTATGCGTGGTAGTCACGAAGGATCCTATGAAGTTGCTCACAAACTCCGAGATGGCGTTCGCTGGAACAACCCGAAGGATAGTGGCGAACGATACGACCTTGTTGTCGTTGGCGGGGGGCTCAGTGGGCTTGCATCCGCCTGGTACTATCGAGAAGCGAATCCGGATGCTCGAATTCTGATTCTCGACAATCACGATGACTTTGGCGGCCATGCCAAGCGCAATGAGTTCTGGCACGACGACCGGATGATACTTTCCCACGGCGGAACAGAAAACATCGAGAATCTACATCGCTACAATGACCGAGGCCGTCATCTGCTTAGTTCATTAGGCATAGATGCAAATCGATACAGCGAATTTCACGATGAAAAACTGTACACAACTTACAATCTGAATTGGTCGGTCTTTTTTGATCGCGAGACGTTTGGCGAAGACAAACTCGCAGTCGATCCAGGCAAACCGTCGTGGCCTGAATTTTTCAAGAAGACCCCCCTGTCAAATGCTGCGCAAAAAGAATTGGTTCTGCTCTATGAATCCGACATTGATTATTTAAAAGATCTCAATCCAAAAGAAAAAATCGCGTTTCTGCAAAAAAACAGTTATGAAAAATATCTTCTGAATGTAGTTGGAATAAGTCCGGAAGCGGTCTCCTTTGTATGGCGTTCTGCTACCTGGGCGATTGGTCTCGATCAACTCTCAGCGTGGGTTGCGAAAGAAAGCGACTGGCCAGGCACAAGTGGTCTTGGGAAACTGGCCACCAACCCAGAACTGGCAAGCAGGGAGCCTGTGTTCTGCCAGTTTCCGGATGGCAATGCGACCATCACCCGGCTTCTGGTCCGCTCAATGATTCCTGGTGTGGCGCCAGGAAAGGCCCTGGATGATGTAGTAACCGCCCGTTTTGATTACGACGCAATTGATCTGCCAAGCTCATCTGTACGTGTTCGTCTTGAGAGCACCGTAATCGACGTCAGGCACAAAGGCCAGCTGAATGGTGCCGAGCCTGTCGAGGTCACGTATGTGCGTGATAATCGTGCCTACCGTATTAAGGCAGAGAAATGCATTATGGCGTGCTACAACTCTGCCATCCCGCATATTTGCCGTGAATTGCCTGACGAGCAAAAGGACGCCTTGTCCCTGGCCATAAAAGCGCCACTCATTTATACGAATGTTTTAATTCGAAACTGGACTGCATTCCTAAAGCTCGGCATTCGGGGTGCGCGTTGTCCTGGCAGCTATTTCGACTCTATCGACCTGACCGAACCGACAAACATCGGCGGGTATCGCCATGCAGGAAAGCCGGAAGAAGCTGTGGTCGTGCGACTGTTCAGGGCGCCGCTGGTCGCAGAGATGCGTGGTCAGCCAGTATCAGAACAATGGCGTGCAGCACGTACTTCTTTACTCCACACTACTTTTGAAACTTTTGAGCGAAATATCAGGGATCAGCTTGGTCGCATCCTATCACCCGGTGGATTTGACCCGATACGCGATATTCTTGCGATTACCGTAAATCGTTGGCCCCATGGTTATGCCTACGGTCATGATCCTGAATCTGGCCAGGTAGCCTGGATGCTGGATGAGCTGCCGCCGGAACGGTCACCCTGGATTGCGGCACGCAAACCGTATGGGCGAATCGCAATTGCCAATTCAGATGCAACTGCTGACGCCATGACGGAAGGTGCATTCAATGCCGCACAACTCGCGGTAGATGCATTGTTGGATACCTGAGGCACAAGACATGCATACACTATCTGGAAAATCACACTACTCGGAACGTGCGTAGAAATCTGCTTTATCCAGGCTCTCCCAGTCGACTTCGATGCCGAGACCAGGCCTATTGGGTGCAAAGACTCGGCCCTGTTTCAGCAGAATGACATTTTTCATCCCAAACTCGAATGCCTGCATCGGCATCGGCGCTTCAAAGTAGCTGGTGTGCTCATTCGCCAGCATCAGGTGAAGATTGGCAGCCTGACCCAATGAGTGCCCCCAGCTTTGAATTTCGATCGGCAAACCGGCTTCATTGGCAATGATCATGAGTTCAAGCGCCGTTGAAACACCGCCAATCACGGTCACGTCAAACCTGCCTGCATCCCAACTGTGTTGCTCGATCCCTTGCCTGATAAAATCGGCTGAATAGATACTATATCCCGCAGGCAGGATCGATTGTCCCAGCTTTCTCCTGAGCACACTGTACTGTCCAAGTAACGTGTCATCCATGGGCGCTTCCAGCCAGATAAATTTTCCCTCATCCATTTTTCGGCCAAGTGCCAGTGCCTCGTCAAGCGGGAAAGCTTCTTCAAGATCAATCATGAAACGAAAATCAGAGTCCGCAAAAGTCTGCTGGACCAGTTCTACCATCGTGGAATCTTTTTCAAAATCTCCCCAGACATGAAACTTGAACGCTTTGTAACCCAGTTTCGCGTACTCGTTGACCGCATCGATATACTCTGGAAGAGACTCATAGAAAGGTAGGCTGGCGTATGGTTCCATCGATTCTCGTTTGGCGCCAAGCAACTCGTAGAGCGGTCGACCGGCTTTGCGGGCTGCCAGGTCCCATAAAACGATATCTATACTCGAGCGCACCTCATCACCTAAGTCAGGTTTTGATTGCGCCAGCAGGCTCCCAACTTCGACGGGGTCCAGCGTCTGGAGAGCAAGCAGGTCTTCGATGACATCCTGCAATTCCATCAGGTGCCGGTCGCTAAACTCTTTTTCGTAATACGTATCCACCCCGGAGACAGCCTCGAATCCGTCCGCTGTTCTGATCCGCAGGATATTGTTGACCTGTGTTTCGGCACCATATGCACCAGAGTAACGAGCTGTGGTACTCGTCGTAGCAACCGCATGTATCTCAACATGGACAATTCGGGAGTCCGGGTGAAACAGGAAGTGGGGCTCATACTCGGTCGCGCTCTTACCTGAAAACGCTGTCAATAACTCGATCGCAGTTTTGAAACTCTTACCTTCAACGGGTGACGATTCGGCAGAGGTGGTGAAGACACACATTATGAATAAGACCTTTCTTATGTAAGAGTTAGTGCTCATCTGACCCTTCTTAGTTTAAGGCTTCTGCTACTTCACGCGCCACTCGGACACCAGACCAATATGCACCGTGGCAGGTACCGTTGGCTCGCGCAGTTGCCTCTCCGGCAAAAAACAGCTTGTTGTCGACAGGAAGCGGCAAAAACTCACGTTGGTGATACTGGCCAGGCAAAGCGCTGGCATAAGAGCCTAACACCCAGGGATCCGTGACCCAGGCACTGGTAATGGAACGGTTAACAGATTGCCGTATCTCATTGCCAAATATATTCGCAATGTGATCAACGGCAAATTCGTGTGCCGCCTGTGGACCCTGCTTCTCCATCCAGGTGCTGAATCGCCCGCCAATAAAAACCGTAGCGACGTTTGTAGACATGAGATTCACGTCGATATAGGCACCATGAGCGTCATCGGACCAGCTCTGATAGTAACCGCCTCTATCTGGACCAAAAACATCTTTATCAAAATGCACTCCGATCTTGTTTTCGGCACCCATAGGTAACCCCAGGACTGCCTCCATTTTCCAGTCAGGCAATCGTGGTTTAAAGTCAATATCCTGGGCTGCCAGGACTCCATTGGAAACAGTGCTGATGACACATCGAGCTTTGAGTGCACCTTTGGTCGTATTGACAACCACAGCATCCCTGGACCAATCCACACTCTCGACTTTTGTATTGAGCGATACCGCCACGTCATTGCCCCATTGCGCAACTAGATTTCCATAACCGTTCAAAGCATTGAAATCCACAGTTTCTTCAATGCCATAGAAAAAGTCAGCCGCCGATGCCGCATCAAGGTCTTTGGGGGCAGTTACTGCCATCATATCGATATAGGGTGTCGCGTACGGATTATCGAGATCGATGAGATCGCCGATCGCGCAGTCTTCACCGCGTTTGACAGAGAGTTTAATCGCTTCTTCGCAGCTTGCGTAAAACTCCGCACGCGCTTCCATCTCGTCAGAACCCAAAGCCATGCCATTACGGATGAATTGAGCACCGTAGCCGTAGCGCTCGACAACGACCTGATGACTCTTGGCATAATCCAGAAACGGATTACTTTCATCGATATGGTTTTCTACATCCGGCCCCGAGACCAGATAAGCACAACCCAAATCAAACCAGACGCCAGGCGCGATTTCCTCACTGTAAGCGCGGCCGCCGATACGATGGGAGGCCTCTACCACAACGCAAGAACGATTAAGCATCGATAGTTCTTTTGCCGCAGATAACCCGGCCGCACCTGCTCCGATTATGACGACGTCAGTTTCTGTTGGCATCCCTGTTCCAGGACTAATGAAAAGATGATGTGAGGCAGTGTATCAAATGCATGGTGCATGACCTCCTCCCTGGGCAGACGGTATTTCACAATTGATAGCTGCTGATCTGAGCTCGTTAAAACAATCCTTCAATCTGCTTGTTTTCGTTAACACTGATTTTTTCAGACGCCGGATTGCGTGGTAAACCCGGCATGGTCATGATGTCACCGCAAATGACCACAAGAAATTCAGCACCAGTCGCGAGCCTTATCTCTCGAATCGGCACCTCGTGATTGGTCGGAGCACCAAGCAATAGTGGATCTGTAGAAAAACTGTATTGTGTCTTCGCCATGCAAACCGGATAGTGGCCGTAGCCATCTCTCTCTAGCTTGGCAAACTGGGAACGTACTTTCTTGTCGGCGATGATGTCTTCGGCACCATAGATCGTGCGAGCGATGTGTCGTGCTTTGTCCCACAACCTCATCTCGCTGTCATAGAGTGTTCGGAACTGCGACTGTTGGTGTTCGAGCATATCGATCACCTGCTCAGCCAGCGCCTTCGCACCACTGCTGCCATGTTGCCAATGAGATGCAATGATGCACTTGACGTTGAAGCCTGCGCAGAAGTCAACGATGACCTGGTGTTCAGCGGCAGTATCATTCTTGAATTCGTTAATAACAACCGTGAGGGGTACGCCGAACTGGCCGATATTACGAATATGCTGGCCTAGGTTTTCACACCCCGAGAGGAGTGCCTCGGTGTTTTCATTCGCGAGTTCCGACTTGGCAAGGCCGCCGTGCATCTTGAGTGCCCGGGTAGTCGCCACGAGCACCACGGCATCAGGCTGAAGACCCGACTTTTGACATTTGATGTTAAAGAATTTTTCTGCGCCCAGATCTGCACCAAATCCTGCCTCGGTGACGACATAGTCAGCGAGCTTCAAAGCCGTTTTGGTCGCCATGACAGAATTGCAGCCATGAGCAATATTGGCAAATGGTCCACCGTGCATTAGCACCGGATTGTTTTCGAGCGTTTGAACCAGATTAGGCTGGAAGGCATCCCTGAGTAACGCAGTCACTGCCCCTTCAGCCTTCAGATCACTTACAGTGACGGGAGCACGCTTACGCGTATAGCCCACCGTAATATTTCCAATTCGGCGCTGCAGATCATTAAGGTCCGTCGCCAGGCAGAAGATAGCCATGATCTCAGAGGCAACCGTAATGTCAAAACCCGACTCACGGGGGATACCATTGCCGGGCCCGCCCAGGCCGCTGGTAATCTCCCGCAGCGATCGATCATTCATGTCAACCACACGACGCCATGTGATCCGTCGCGGATCAAGATTCAGCTCATTGTCCCAGTGAAGGTGATTGTCCAGCACTGCTGCCAACAGGTTATGAGCCGCGCCGATGGCATGAAAATCGCCCGTAAAGTGCAGGTTGATATCTGACATGGGGATAACCTGGGAAAACCCACCACCGGCCGCGCCCCCCTTCATCCCGAAGCAAGGCCCAAGGCTGGGTTCACGAAGGCAAATAATGGTGTCTTTGTCCAAAGCGTTCAGGGCGTCACCCAATCCAACGGTGGTGGTGGTTTTCCCTTCACCGGCGGGTGTTGGTGAAACCGCAGTGACGAGAATTAGCTTGCCGTTCGCTTTTTCCTGGAGGGTGTCAAGAAACTGATAACTGATCTTGGCTTTGTCGTGCCCATAGGGAATGAGCGCATCAGGTGGAATCTCGAGTTTCGCGGCGATCGATGTGATCGGCAAGATATCAGCTCTATTGGCAATCTCCAGGTCGGGCAACATCGCCTCGCCTTTTTGCTGTTTGGTTGCGGACATACTCTCTTCCTCGACTACCGGGTTTTAGGTCTGCTATGGCTTCTTACAGCAAGCGGTGAGACAGGTCACCTTCGCGTGAAGGCTATGATTGCTGAACCACCGGCAGCGAAGCACGGGATCATAATGTGATGGAAAATAATGCCGTTAAAACGGCTACTTCAGCAGGTGGTTCTTGATCACGACCCCGTTGCTCATTACAAAGCTGACCCGTTCCAGCGCGCTAATGTTGGCAAGCGGATCTTCAGTCACAGCGGTAATGTCGGCATAAGCGCCAACCTGCAGCGAGCCAATTTGACCTTCCTGGTAGAGCATTTCGGCGGCAACGCTGGTCGCTGCTTTAATAGCCTCCATGGCTGTCATGCCGGCTTCCATCAACGTCTGCAGCTCGCGCGCATTGAGGCTAGCGTTATAGTTGTAGCCGCCCAGGTCCAGGCCAACCGCAATCTTGACACCGGCTCGGTGTGCCTTGCCCACCAGGTCGATGAAAATATGACGATAGTTTTCACTATAGTCATTGAAGGTATCTTGCTGCCGCAAGGTGCCATTGCGTGGGTCCATGTAGTAGTCCCCCACATAGATAGTAGGCACGTAATAGGTGCCGTGGATGCGCATCAACTTGATGCCCTCTGCGTCCAGGTAACGGCCATGCTCAATTGAACGAACTCCCAGGCGCACGGCCAACGCGGTAATATCCCCGGCAGCGATGACATTCCAGCTTGCCAACCAAAGGATTAAAAAGCCCAACAGCATGCGCATGGAAATCTCCTGACCTGATGATGATAAGAGTAACCCGCTAACAGCTGATTTGGTACTGGTCAGCACGCGGACGCTGCGCCACACTAGAACCTTCGAGAAAGTGAGAAAACAATAGTAATGACCAATATTCGACACTGGCTCGTGATGACCATCCTCTGCCTGTCCGGTGGCGTCATTTTCCTCCTACCGTTCCTGCGCGAGGTGTATTACATCCCCATGCAGGACGCATTCGGCTACAACAATACCCAGCTTGGAATCCAGATGAGTGTGTTCGGTGCTGCATCACTACTCAGTTATTTCCCTGGTGGTTGGATCGCAGATCGCTATTCTGCTCGCAAACTCATTACCGGCGCCACCATTGCAGTTGGCCTGGGCGGGTTCTACTTCTCCACTTCCCCTAGTTACGTAATGGGTATCCTGCTGCACGCTTATTGGGGTGCAGCGATCTCTTTGGCGTTCTGGGGAGCAATGATCAAGACAACCCGCAACTGGGCACCAACAGATGAGCAGGGTCGAGCTTTCGGCATCCTCGAGGGCGGGCGTGGACTCAGCGAGGTGATTTCCTCAACAATATTTCTGGCAGTGTTCGCCTGGTTGGGGAGTGAAGCTGATGGATTGATGCGGGTCATTCAGCTGTTTGCTGTCACCAATATTCTGCTTGGCATTGCTGCCTGGTTTATCCTTGAGGACGATGAGCATTCCGCGCAGGATGTCGTTAAAAAAGTGGGGCTGGCCGAAGTAAAGATGGTTCTGAAAATGCCCGCGGTGTGGTTGATCTCGCTGATCGTGATGACCGCCTACAGCGCCTACTGGGGTACCTTCTATTTTACCCCTTATGCCACAGACGCCTTTGGCCTGAGCGTGGTAATAGGCGGCGCCATTGGCGTCGGCAAGGGCTGGCTTAAACCGCTGGCGGCTATCGGGGCAGGGTTTCTGGCCGACAAGATCGGTGTAGCCACAAGTGTGTTCGGGTTTTTCCTTATTCTTATTTTTAGTTTTACTGTATTCAGCTTTCTGCCCGGGGGTGAGGCATTCCTGATCCCCATGCTGATAAATGCGGTAATTGTCTCCATGGCGGTTTTTGCACTCAGAGGCATTTACTTTGCCTTACTGGAAGATGGCGGCGTACCAACCGCGGTCACCGGAATCGCGGCCGGTGTTGTCTCCGCCATAGGATTTACGCCCGACGTGTTTATGCCTCTCATCGGTGGTGTATTATTGGATGCCTATCCGGGTGTTGCGGGTTATCAGATTTTGTATGGATTTATCGCAGTACTGTGCGCAGCTGGAGCGGTGGCCGCAAAGATTCTGATGAATCGAGCGGCAGAGCCGCAACCAGCAGAACCATCCAAGGGCTAGATTACTGGAGGCAATACACAAGTGTCTATTGAGCAAACTCTTCCCAGCAACTGGTACCTGCGCGATGATATTTTCAGCCTAGAACGCGAGCATATCTTTTTTCGCGACTGGGTTTGTGTTGCGCGAGAAGAGCAGCTGCCAGGCCCCGGCGATCACCTGGTACTGGATGTGTACGGGCAAAGCATTTTGCTGTTGCGAAATACCGAGGGCAAGTTACGTGGCTTTTACAATGTTTGCCGTCACCGTGGCGCTCAGCTTTGCGCCTCTGAATCCGGGGAAGATTTTCTCGAAGACTCTCACGATCGCCTGTCATTAAAAGGGGGTGTGGTGGGTGGTCGCAGCATACTCTGCCCCTACCATGCTTGGCGTTACGACCTGGACGGGCAGTTGCAGCGTGCTCCACATATGACGGAAGACATGGGCTTTGATGCGTCCGAAGTTCAACTACACGCCGTTGGCTGTGAAAGCTGGGGCGGTTTTGTGTTTGTACACCTCACACCTGACGAGGCCAGTCCCTTCGATGAGCACGTGGCAGTGGCAGCAAAGGGGTTTGAGCGTTACCCGATCGAAAACTTGAGGATTGGCAGGACCATTAGCTACCAGGTTAGGGCCAATTGGAAAATCATCTGCGAAAATTACAACGAGTGCTATCACTGTGGAACGGTGCATCCCGAACTGTGCAAGATAGTACCGGCGTTTCGCGATCGGGGAGGTGCAGATCTCGATTGGGAACGAGGGATTCCCCATCGAGAGGGTGCAGTGACATTCACCGAATCTGGCACAACTGCCCGGCGCATGTTTCCGGGTCTCAACGAAGATGAGCAGCAGCGTCACAAAGGTGATGCGCTCTATCCCAATCTTTTTATCAGTGCCGCAAGCGATCATGTGGCGGTATTTGTGTTGCGTGCACAATCAGCCGATTTGACTCACATCGATTGCCATTTTCTATTTGAAACCTACGAAATGGAGCAGCCAGGGTTCGATTGCGCCGACGCGGTAGATTTCTGGCATCTGGTTAATCGCCAGGATTGGACAATTTGTGAACGGGTGCAGCAAGGGGTGACGGCGCGAATTCACGAGCATGGTATTTTCTCCCCCATGGAAGACTGGAATCTGGATATTCGGCGTTATGTCTCCGATCGGATCGGGCAGTTTGTCGCCGACTAACCCCGCTTAAATGACAGGCCCTGGCGGGCTTTCTGCCACTGGGATATCCCTCAGATAGAGTTCGTTCCCAGCGCAGTCTAATTGCCGGGCATAGCTGTGTCCTGAGTAAGTTGCGTGCACCAGCGCCCCTGCAGCAAGCGCATCGCCAATGCGGTCGACCGACTTGATTCCGGCCTCCTTCCACTCGGGCTCACGCTCGCTGAGGGCATCGAACAAATCTGTGTTGGGCAGGCGCAGACCAACAATCACCACAGAACGGGCGCTGATGGGAGTCAATGCCCCAGTGAAAATATTGGCAAGCTGAACCTGTTCGCCATCGAAGCTGTCCAGCAACGCCTCGGTGTTTATTGCCACATTGTGTCGGTGCAGTGCCTGCTGCACAAAAGGCAGCTCGTTGGTCATGATCGTCCATGCCGAAGCGTGACCGGCGGGCGTGGCGTAGTTTGTTGCTATACCCTGAGCGGCAAGATGTTCTGCGATGACGCCGCCAAGATAATAGTTGTCGAAGTCATAAACCAGCACTGGCCCCTCGGGTATAGTACCGGCAGCGAGGTCGTCGGGTGTAAAAACGTTCGGCATGTTCAGCTCGCCAACAGGAATCTCCAGACTGGAGTAAAGTGACCTGGTCCAGCGAGCACCTGTTGCAATCGCCACACGCTGGTATTCAAGGCCTAACACTTCTTCCACCCCCAGTTCGCTATCGGTGTAGATGTCTACATTGCCCATTTTCTGCAGCGCATAAAGCCGATAATCCTGCACCCTGCTCCAACTGTTAAGACCTGGCAATCCGGTTTCAAACAAAAGTCTGCCGCCCATTTCGCTGGCCTTGTCAGCAATCGCGACACGATAGCCTCGTTTCGCGGCCACCAGTGCTGCCTCCAATCCTGCCGGCCCACCACCTACAATAAGTATTCGGTCATTGCTGCCAGGACTGTCAAACTTTTCTGGATGCCAACCTTTACGCCATTCTTCTCCCGCAGTGGCATTCTGGGTGCATCGTACTGGTACGCCGTCATGCCAGCTGGAAATACAGATATTGCAGCCGATGCATTCACGGATTTCATCTTCACGTCCCTCGCGGACTTTGTTCGGCAGGAAGGGGTCTGCAATACTGGGCCTGGCGCCACCTATCAGGTCCAGCACCCCGCGCTTAATCTGCGAGACCATGGTGTCCGGGGAAGTAAAGCGACCCACGCCGACCACAGGCCGGTCGGTCACTTGTTTAACAAAATCAATAACGGGCTCGTGTGCCCCTTCAGCGCGAAAACGGGAGGAGCCACAATCGGTCGGGCTGGAGTCCATTTTCACGTCCCACAGATCCGGCAGGTCTGAAAGCCGGCTAACCACCTCATGGGCCTGTGATTCAAAATGGTCACTGGGCTTGGCCCGCAACTCCTCCAGACTGATGCGCAGCGCTACACCACAGTCATCGCCCACGGCCTCTTTAGTGGCTTCCAACAATTCAGCAACGAAGCGCACCCTGTTTTCAGTACTGCCGCCATATTCGTCGCGGCGATGGTTGTACTCTTCCAGCAAAAATTCATAGCCCAGGTAACCCATACCAGCGTAGATATAGACTATATCGAAACCGGCGCTGCGGGCGCGCCGGGCTGCATCAACCTGCCAGCGGATAACATCCTTTATGTCTTTTTGATCCATGATGCGTGGGCGTTGATTACCCATGAAACCCACATGCGTAGCCGCCCAGGGAATGCCGCTGGGTGAGTAAGGCGCCAGCCGCGAACTGCGATTCATTACCGAAGCCCCGCCGTGCCAGAGTTCAATTGCAGCCAACGAGCCGTGCTTATGGATAGCATCGCAAGTCATGGCGTGGGAGCGAATGTCATTGTCATCCCATAATCTCGCGAAGGGTAAGGGACTATCATCAGAGGATGGGTGGGTGGATACCGCCCCAGTGGACACAACGCCCCAACCACCTTCTGCCTTTGTTTCCCGAAACGCAGCCCTAACCCGTGGGTTGGCCTCGGTCATACCGCTGGCGTGGGGCACCTGGTAGAAACGATTGGGCGCTGTGACCGGTCCAATCGTGACCGGTTCGAACAGGATCTGGTAGCGGGGGTTCATTGTTAGTCCTTTGTTGTTTTGTGACTAGCGATTTACATAAGAAGCCTAGGCTATAGAACAATGCAGCGATTTCTACTCGTCGGCAGACTGGGTCGTGAGCACATTTGCAAAGCAGTTTAACGTTAACCGTCCAGTTGATACGTCCGTGGTGAGCAAGTCAGGCTCTTCTATATATGCACTATGTGGTATGTCACCCGCATAAACGATGAGGCGATTGAAGCGTGCGGGGACGGCGTGCAACAACTCTGCGATTTCGTTGGACTTTGTTAGGTAGCTGGCTGGCGCCCGAAACGTCTCGAACTTTTCCTGCAGAAACGGCAATACCTTGTCGGGTGTTTCCTGGGCAATTGCAGTCGCATCCAGGATAGCCTGTGTTTCCTTCCACCTGTAAAACCCGGTTCCACCGAGCGCAGGATTGTCAAATAGATACAGCAGCGCAGCGATATTCCTGCGACCCTTCACCAATTTTGGATCCGTGTGACACAAGCGCTGCAGGCAAGTTAACTCGTCTGGCGATAATGAAGCCATAGCAAAATAGGTGGAAAACCTGACGGAACCTCGAAAAAACGACAGTGGTTTGTTGAGTTTTTTGCGAATAAAGCGGTAGACCTCATCCATCAATAGTGCCTCCGGAGGATAGATCACGCCTGGATAATCAGGTGCTGAGGAGAATTCGGAAGCTTTTTGGCTGGCATAGGCGACAGCCTTCTCGGGGTCAGCAAGGAAGTTGTCGACTACGACACAATCATTCCCTTCTGAAATCGGATTAATTTCAATGGTCAGGTTCGGGTTTACCTTAAGAGGAATCGTATCGAGCACAACAAAACTCTCCTGCAAGGTAGTTGTATTTTCTGAAATCCGCTTTCAATCTGTTTATCCAACTGGTTCCACTGATGTTAGTGATTGTACGTCGCGGCAGAGATAATCGACAGTATGATTCAGGGCAGGTTATGCTTTGCATTATGAATATCAAGTTACCCAAAATTATTGTCACATCAGTAGTGCGCGGTACTCAGCAGGGTGAAAGCCATGGCGGCATATTTACCGTTGATTTCGAAAGCCAGATGGCAGATCAACTAGTGGATTGGAATACCGGGGACATCGACTTTGCTGGTAGAGGGGCTGACCGGGGACTCCGTGGAATAGTTTTCGATGGAGATGACATCTATGTTGCTGCGTCTGATGAACTTTATCGGTACAACCGGGACTTTGAAATTCAGGATTCCTGGCGCAACCCCTACCTAAAACACTGCCATGAGATAGTGCTAAAAGACCGAAAGATTTTCCTTACGTCGACAGGCTTTGATAGCTTGCTGGTTTTTGACCTGAGTGAAGAAGCATTCAATTGGGGTTTTCACTTATTGAAGCATGATCAGTGGAGTGGTTTTGCTTTTAACCCTCAAACCCCAACAGGGCCAAGATCGAGCAACGATCACCACATTAATATGGTCCATGTCGATGATACCGGCATCTATCTAAGTGGTCTGAGGACAAGTGCCCTTCTCCATCTTAATAGTAGCACTGAAGTTCAGGAAGTGTGCAACCTGCCGCAAGGCAGCCACAATGCGAGGCCCTATCGTGACGGTGTCTTGTTCAATGACACGGTTAGCGACTGCGTGCGTTTCGTCTCGCGAAGTGGAAATGATCAGACGTTCCCGATCAGGAAATTTCAGGAAAATGAACTTCAGTATGCTGGAATTGATGATTCGAAGGTCGCTCGGCAAGGCTTTGGTCGGGGCTTGTGCGTTTATGATGGGCGGTTTGTCGTGGGTGGATCGTCACCATCAACGATTTCGATCTATGATCTGGAAACCGGACAAACCGTGTCTTCAGTCAGCCTGACGATGGATATACGAAATGCGATTCATGGGCTGGAGGTTTGGCCATACCAATAAAAAAGGACCGTTACCGGTCCTTTTTTTACCTTCAATTTAGCGGGTCAGTCCCCAAAGTGCTTGGTGAATCGAATGCCCACTTCTCTCGGCCGGTTGGTGTAACGGGATCTTGCGCCATAGGCCGCTATCATCGTGCCTGTGAGGTGGGTATATTCAGCTCGCTCGTCTGTAATGTTATTAACGAACAGGCTCAGTTCCCAGGTGTTAGCCTCGAGACCGACGCTGAAATCACCGATACTGTAGGAATCGTTCTCGATCTGCGGATTAGCAGGTTCATACTCCTTGTTGGCCAGGATGTTGTTACTTTCGCTCTGGTAGCTCCATTGCAATCGCGCGTAAGCGTCTGTTGCGCCAACGAAGTTCACCGGCCAGACGTAGGTAGCCCAGGCGGAAGCCTTCAATTCAGGTACGATCGGCAGTTCGTTACCCTTTTCCACATCAAGGATGCCGTCACCATTTAAGTCGAGGGTTGAGTCTGTTTCAGCTTCCAACCACTGCGCATTCATGCCCACTGACAGGTTTTCCGACAAAACCATATCGAGTTCAAGGGTGAGCCCCATAATATGGGCATCACCAGCATTTGCGACAACTGCCTGCCATGGCTGACCGCAGACACCGGCAATTTTGGCCTCTCCGTCTGGACAGGGCAGCCGTGATGGATCAACAAGCTCGAGTTGGTAGTCCTCCCAATCCATGTAGAACGCAGTCAGGTTTGCCCGGGCTCTTCCCCCCGCAAATTGGGACTTAAAACCCCCTTCCCAGTTGGTGATTTTGTCTGCGTCATAGTTAGTCGCATAAAATGGTTCGCCGCGTGTACGGTTTGTGCCCCCGGGTCGGAAACCTTCGGTCCACAGGCCATACACCATCACGTCCTGGGTAACTCGATAGGCTACGCTGATTTTGGGTACAAATTCTGTTTCATCACCTTTGTGATCCGGGATCGATAGGTTGCCGTTGGCATCCAGGTATTCCGGTTGCGGATTTCCGTTAGGTTTTGCGACGTAATACTGGTTGTTATTCTCACGCTCAAAATAACGACCGCCGACGGTGATATCGAGATTCTCGGTTGCGTGCCAGGTGGCTTCACCGAAAATCGCCTTTTGCTCCCAGTCTGTTGAACTTTGGGAGTACCAGGTTTCAATCGCCTGGGGAAAGGTGTCAGAGAAGTACCATTCCCAGAACTGCAGGGACACAGAATCCTGATAGCTGTTGCTCGTGGGCAAACCAAAGTCAGCCTGCCACGAATTGTTACTATCTTCATAGTAGAGTCCCACCAACCAATCCAGGGTCTCACCCTCTGAAGACAGTCGAATCTCCTGGGTAAAACGGTCCTGTTGTCCCGGGGAGTCATAAGCTGACAGGTAGTCACCATCGGTTGTCGGTGCATGGCAATATGCACCCCAGACCAAGTACTGGTCTGGGTTATTAGGGTCTTTGAAGTAGTATGCTCCACCGTAGTAGCCGGGGCCGGAACCTACAGCATAGGTCTGGCAATAAATACTCGACCAGTAGTGCATGTAGACTGTATTGTCAAAAATGCGCTCGATATCTCGGTCGTAATAAGAGGTTGCAGACACTAATTGCGCGAATCCCAGGTCTGCTTCGATCGTCAGTGAATACATATCGTATTCATCATCCTGGTTGTCATCGTAGAACTTGACTGTCTCGAGGTCGCCGACACTGGGATCGTAGTCGTTGAAAAAGCCATTGTTCGTTTCCTGGTGAACAGCGCTCAGCGTCATGGCCCAGTTATCGTTGATCTCCCAGCGAAGTGCTGCGCGCCAGCCTGATATCTCGGAATCGTTTTTATCTTTCCCGGCGTATTCTGAATTGTCCAGGGTACCAAAACCGGCTAATTGATTACCAACGAGGCTCGTACTGGGTGTGTTGGCTAATACATTGTCAATGAAGCCACCATCCTTGGCACTAAAACCAACGATACGAAGTGCAAGCTTGTCATCTACCAGCGGAAAGTTGAATACAACGGAACTATCGTAACTTCCCTCGCCCTCTTTGTTGCCTCGAAAACCGACGTCAATGTCAGCAGTAAACGTGTTCATCACCGGTTTGTTGGTGATGATACGCATGGTTCCTGCTTGCGCATCAGAACCGTAGATTGTGCCTTGAGGACCCGCTAGTGCTTCCACTCGTTCGATATCAACCATTCGTATTGAAGGTTGACTTCCCGTCGACGTGACGGAGATTTCGTCAAGGTAGACAGACGAAGTTGATTGGGCAATGTAACCACCGCCTTCGATTGTCGCACCACGAAATACAATGGTCGAGGATCCGTTTGCATAGCTGACAACATTGACCGCCGGAACAAACCGAGCATAATCAGCTATTCCCCGAGCACCCATATCCTTCAACATGCCTTCTGAGAGTGCCTGCACACTGGCAGGGATGTCCTGCGCAGATTCCGCACGTTTACGCGCAGTGACCACGACCTCTTCGAGCATCGATGAGTCAGCAGCAAAGCTGGGTGTTGGAACAAAAGCTGCAGAAACTGCAGCGGCCAATGGTGTTAACGCAAATTTCTTTTCTTGAAGCACGATTTACCCCCCCATTAGGAAAAAATAACTCTAGCTGGTCTCACAAATTTGGTGCAACACTATCATTTCATTTAGTGTTTTCCACTCTACCTCCCCTATTGGGCAAGATCAAGGCTAGATCAGGGCTAGATCAGGGCTAGTTCGAGCAAACCATATTTCACCGAGGCGTGAGATGATATCCGTTACTTTTTCTAACGCTCAGCGATCAAACACTGGTACTCAGATTGAGTAGACTGCAAGGATCTGGCAAATATGCTTTGCAATAATGGCGAAGTAATTAACCAAACGCAGGAAGGCTTATTAGCTTGGAAAGACCGTTTTTGTGCTGCCCGGGATGAGGTGGTTCAAACCTCGGGTGTAAGGGATTCTATGAGTTCGGCGAGATGTTTTTCATAGTGTCGCCAAAAACTAACAGATTCCTTGTAGATAGGTTGCTGTACCTGCTCCGAGCTGGCAGTCGAAAACGTGCGTTTGGTTTGCGAGAAATCCAAGCAGGCATTATCCCATTCAAGGCCGCAGTGCGCCAACAAACCCCTGACCTGAGTCTCAGTATCGGCCACCACATTTTCATAGTGTACTGTCAAAACCTTGCCAGGTAGGACTGATTCCCAATGCGCCATCATTCGCAAGTATTGCCGATACATTTCCGATAACTCGAACAGGTCGTAAGAAAATTCCTTACCCTGGGGAAACAGCTGGCGAAAATTAGCGACGCAGGTATCAACAGGGTGACGTCGGGCGTCGATGATCACCGCCTGAGGCAGGATTTTATGTATGAAGCCAACGTACGGAAAGTTTGCAGGCAGCTTGTCGACAAACCAGGGGCGTTGCTCGTGTCTATGGATTGCTGTTGCTTCAAGATATTTCTCCCCAAGTGGACGCAGTCCGTCGTCGTCGATCTCAATAATAGGAAATGAATCGAGGCTTCTTATGTTCAGCGGTGTAGCTATTTCTCTTAGATAGGGTAGTTCTGCGGTTGCTTCAACCTGTGGATGACTGGCCAGTATCTGTTCCAGGAGCGTAGATCCCGATCGTGGCATACCGACAATGAATATGGGTATCGCATCGGTTGATTCCAATCGCTGCCCCCGAGTAACAAGTTTTTCGTCGTAAACGCTGACCAGGCCGCCTATGTATGATTCAAATTCAGCGCCATCGTAGTGGATTTCTTCGCGCTGCCTGCTGTTACCCGCAACGTAACGCTGCCAGGCAGCATCATACTGACCCCGGTCATCGAGTGCTTTACCAATAGCAAAATCCAGTAATGTTGCCGCATGTCTGGTTTTGTCTTCCCTGTCATCTTGCTCGATCATTGCTTGCAGCTGATCGTCGCTAAATGCATAGGTTCTCATGCTCGAGAGACTCCAGCAGGCGTCGGCGAAAATTGCTGGTTCATCAAGGCACTGCTGGTAAGCAACAATCGCTTCATCACCGCGCCCCACTATGCGCAGGGCATTACCACGACCCAGCATGGCTTGTGTGTCACCTGGGTTCAGTGAAAGACACACTAAATACTCTGCCAGTGCTTCCTTGCCGTAGCCGATCCGTAACTGTGCTTGGGCAAGCTTGAAATGCATACCACGGTCTTGAGGCTCTCTTTCAATCGCTTGTTGAAGCCATTTTATGGCAACGACGTAATCATGTTGATCAAGATACAGGTTAGCTAGATCCATGGTAGCGACGATGGAGTCGGGGGCAAGGGAGTTTACTCGAAGAAACATCCGCTCAGCTTCTTTGAAATATCCTTGGTCAGCAGTGATCAAAGCCAATCTTCGCATTGCACCCAGGCTTTCCGGTTGCTCTGCCAACAAGCGCCCGCATTCAATGCGAGCATTCTTAAGATCGCCCTTGTCATGCAGGGCTATCACTCGTTCAAGCGTGTTAGCCGGTGTTAACGCCAAGTATCTATCCCTCGCTTCTGAGGCAGCACGGTCATCACCTAGTCTATCCAACACGTGGCTCAGGCCAGAGAACGCTGCAGATAATTGCGGATCGATTTCAGTTGCGAGTCGAAAGTATTTTGCCGCAGCAAGGTAGTCTTTTCGATTTACATATAGGATTGCCAGATCCTGGTGCGGTTTAGCGAATGTTGGGGCAGTCCGTGTAACGTCAAGAAGGATTGACTCTGCTTCGCCCAGCCGGTCACCTTTCAAAAGAATTGCACCGAGCAATGCACTCAGATTGATATCAGCCGGATCGGATGACAGTAGTTCCAGACATACAGCTTCTGCCTGAGCTAGATTAGCTTCACTAATAAGCCGGATAACTTCCTTAAATTGTGCATCAGGTTGCATAGTTTCATTCCTGTTTGCGTCTAATGCCGCTCGCCTGAATCGCAGCGCCAATAGTATCGACCGAGCCAAGCGTCATGATATTAACGCCCCTGACACCTGGAATTTCCTCATATTGCTGTAGCAGCTCGCTACAGATGGCGACCCCTTCCGATTCGGCGTCTGCTGACTGTTCGAGTCGTTTGATAACCTCAGGCGGAATTAGTGCTCGTCGCCGGTTATCACGCATAAATTCTGCAATTCTTGCTGATGGAAGCGTTGCCAGGCTGACGATGAATTGCATTCGATGTGTCATCCGTTTCGCAACCAGGTTTGACATGTATCGTTTTAAGAGATCAACGTCAAAACATAATTGAGAGATAACGCTTGTTGCACCAGCATCGGCTTTTGCAGTCAGCTCTTCAGGTTGCCATCCAGGTTGGGGACTGTGAACTGTTCCAGAAGAGATGATGTTCAGCTTTGGTCCCGACAAATTTTCGTCGCTGTTAATCAGAGCTGCCGTCGCTATCAGATCTTTCGTGCTCATATCTAGAACTGATTTCGGTCTCGGTTCAAAGCCTTTAGGTACTTTGACTCCCTCGATAAGCATGACACTGGATACTCCGAGGGCGCGAGCACCAAGTAGTTCACTGATCAGAGCTGTTCTGTTCCGGTTTCGGCAGCTTAGTTGCAAAATCGGATCAATGGCTGAACCCAGCAATAAACTTGCAGCTGCAGTCGTAGACATATGGGTTGAGCCATATTGATTATCGGTTAACATGATCCCGTCTACGTTTTCATACAGCAATTGAGCATCAGCAATCACTTCGGGAGCGCTCATGTTGGGTTTTAACGGCAGTTCTGCCGAAAAGATAAAGTCACGCTCAATGTAAGCCTGGTGATACCTGTTCAAAATCGAGCCACAATGGAAGTCTCATGCAAGAATTAGTTTCCCCATACTAAAAGCCAAAAACGAATGGGTGGAATTCCTAACCGTGCCCAGTCTAGTATCCCAATTTCTATGTTCAAGTTTTAACGCGAAAAGGTCAACTCAGTGCAACCACAACAAGCGTGTTTCAATCGAGCCTTAAACCATATGCAATCGGGTAACGCTGAAGCAGCGGCAAGTGTGAGCCTCGAAGGTCTCGGAGAATATCCTGAGGATCCGAACATTCTTTGCATGGCAGCTCGCTCTCTTATTGCATTGTTAAAATTTGATGAAGCAAGCATCCACATAGAAAAAGCCAAATTACTGCACCCGAAATTTTCAGTCGCACACGAAACGTTCGCCGATCTGGGACTCATCGAAGGACGTTATCATGAAGCTGTTGATGCTTATCAGCATGCAATTAGCCTCGATCCCGGACGATCAGACCTGCATCTAAAGATCGCACGTGCACGTGAACAACTGTCTTCCCAAGCGCCAACAGAAACAGAAAAACCTCGCCGCACAAAGCGCAGGCAAATGGCCTACGCGGACCAAATCACCCAGGCTGCAAAACATGAACGTAATGGCGAACCCGGAAAAGCTGAACATATCTATCGTGATATTTTAAAACGAGACCCGGATCATGTTGAGGCAATTCGTTTGCTTGCAGCGGCTGCAGCTTTCCATCGTAAATATCGAGACGCCGAGACATTACTGCGCCAGGCAGTATTGCTGGCGCCAGAATTTGCAAGAGCCTGGCTCGATCTATCAAATGTACAGCGACAATTAGATAAGCACCCTGAAGCCATTGAGAGTTCACAAAAGGTAGTAGAACTGGCGCCTGAAATCGCGGAATCGTACATTGCACTAGCTAACGCGCTGGCAAATGCCAGTTTCCACGAGCAGGCAATCAGTACGTATCAACAAGCCCTTACGGTATCGCCTTCTCATCCAGGTGCGTTTTCGGGACTAGGTCACCAACTAAAAACTGTCGGCCGCCAGCAGGAATGTATTGATGTTTACAGGCAAAGTATTTCGGCTAACCCCAGAAACACTGAGCCCTACTGGAGCCTTGCTAACATGAAAACCTTCCGCTTCGAAGAGGCGGAAGTGAGCTCGATGGAACATTTACTCGAAGACGACAGCCTTGAATCAATAGATGTTCAACAACTATGCAACGCTTTGGGTTTTGAATTCGAAAGCAGGAAGGAATACGACAAGGCATTCAAATATTTTAGCCGCTGCAATCATGAACGACGAGAATCAGAAAGTTATGATCCCATCACAAATGAAACGCAGGCAGATCGATTAATCGAAATCTTCAATGAGGACTTCCTGGCTGAGATGCAGGATTGTGGGGTTGCAGATGCTTCACCCATCCTGATTGTCGGATTGCCTCGTTCAGGATCAACGTTGATCGAACAGATCATGGCCAGCCATAGTATGGTTGAAGGTACTCATGAGCTGTCTGATCTCTCTTATGTCGTCCAGACGATGGGTCGGACAGGACCAAAAACTGAGCATTTTCCAGACTTTCTCACATCTCTCGTACCAAACGCATGGTCAAAGATGGGCAGCCAGTATCTGGAGCGGACAGAGAAATTCCGAACCGGAGCAGTAAGGTTCATTGACAAAAACCCAAATAATTTCACCTATGTAGGATTGCTACAACTGGCTTTACCTAACGCGAAAATCATTGACGCCAGACGCCATCCTTTGGATAGTTGTTTTGGCACCTACAAACAATTGTTTGCCAGCGGCCAGCCATTTAGCTACGACCTGACTGAACTCGGAGAATACTATCTTCAATACGAGAGGCTGATGAATCACTGGCACCGGGTTCTGCCAGGGAAAGTGCTTCACGTAAACTATGAAGACGTTGTGCAGGATCTCGACACACAGGTTCGACGATTGCTGGACTACTGTGAATTACCAGTTGAAGATGCTTGCTTCAGGTTCCACGAAACCGAACGCGCTGTAAGAACAGCAAGCTCTGAACAGGTGCGGCAGCCTATTTATGCCAGCTCAGTTGATCTGTGGCGGAACTACGAGACGCATCTGGAGGAACTGACCGAAACCCTGGAGGAGCTTTTGCGAGCTCGCCCCGAAGAAGATTGGCCAAGCGATTGGCAGCAAAAGTCGTCATCAAACTAAAAAGCTGGGGAAGACATGGATATTGATGTTCCGTTGAAAGATCTGGGTTCGGTGGATATAGAGCCCCTTAGAGCGGCCATTCTGGCTCTTGATGAGCAAGTCTGGGAAGCTCAAGCGCTTCGTCAAAATGAATACGAGGTGCACCAGCAAACCCAGTCCGTGGTGCTGGTATTTACCGATGGCGTAGGTTGGCCAAACATTGAAGTCAGAAAGGAAAGTGGTTGGGATCTTCTGGCAGAAGCCGCGGTTCCGATGATGCACGGTATTTTGAAAGAATATTATCCGAAAGGGGGCACAATCATTAGAGCGATGGCTGCCAAGTTACCCGCGGGCAACATCATCAAACCTCATTTTGACAAGCATCCTTCCTTTCATGCTAGTCATCGAATCCACGTACCGATCACGACTAATCGCAGAGTTCGGTTCATGATTAATGGAAGGCCTTACCAGTTAGAGACTGGTAAAGCGTATGAGCTTAATAATCAGAAAAATCATAGCGTGATGAATAAGGGTAAAGAGGACAGAATCACATTTATCTTTGACTACGTACCCCCTGATAAAATCGTCAGGGGCGATGGCGCAGCGAAAGAAGGCTCATCAAAAGACTAGCGGTGGCAATGTATATTGGCGAGCATCTAGTCTCGCTGTAATGGACGGATCTCCAGTTCCCAATCGGCATGATCATCTGGTCCGACCGGACCAATCTTGCCCTCTGCGGACTGCAATAGTTTCACCGGGTCGTAAACCGCACCATCTGACAATACCTGCATTAGGTCGACGTATGTCGCTGACGCTGTCGAACAGCCAGCCACCGCGAATCACCAGCTGCCCTTCCTGCCCCTCAGTTCGCTGTGCCAGCATCAGTTGTGTGGCGAACATGATTAACATCATTTTGTTAAGTAGCTTCATGGTTTTCTCCGTATCAACATGAGTGCCGGTCGAAAAAAGCTAGTCGACGCTACCAGACGCTCTGACTGCGTAACTTGTCGCTCGTCACTTCGATGGCCTGCCGCGGCGTATCAACAATGAAATCGACGGCCTGTTCAGTGCAGATAAGCGATGAAGACATCACGTTTAAATTGACGATGGGCCTCACGATCAGCCCAAGCCTGTGCGCTTCATTGGATACCAGCTTGCCGGGAATACCCCATGGTCGCCGCAGACACTTTTTTAGCAGGTGTGCCAAAGGATATGTTTCAGGCACCCGTGCTACTGTACCCGACCACTCCAGGAGCGTGCGGTTTTCAACCAAAAACTTGATGACCTGCCGATACAGTGGCTGGCTAATAACTTTCAAAATGACCGGGGAAAACTGCCATAAAATAGTGGTGACAAACTTGCTTGGCCAGATTCCGATCCATGGTCTTCGGCGTCACCAGCAAATCCAGCGACAAACCGGTCACCATGGCTGTGTAGGTGTGAACGATCTGATCGGCATTGCGGCTGACGTAGCGACCCTCATCAATAATGTCCTGGAGAATCCCGCGAAGAGTTCCATCAGCCAACTCGTCATGACCTGAGCAAATTTTCTGGTATGCCGGGCGTGCTTTGCTTTCGCCCCAGAAAGAAAACCAGACAGCCAATTTGTCGCGAGTACAGACCTTCGGACCGAAGTCGAATTCGATGCAGGCTTCCAGTTTTTCAACGGAGGAAAGCTTGCCGTTGTGGCCGATCTTTTCCCAGCCTTCGATGTATTCTTCTGAGACTACACGCAGGGTTTCCTGCAGCAGGTTTTCTTTACTCTGAAAATGCAAATTGACGATACCTAGACTAAGGCCAGCCTCCTGTGTGATCTCCGCCATGGTCGTATTGGAGAGTCCCGAGCGGGCGATGCACTTCATGGTGGCCTGAATCAGATCTTGCCTACGCGCTTCCTTAGCATCTGCGCGTTTGGTGCGTTTTTGATGACTCGCAGTGATGGCCATAAGGGTCCTGTTGGGCGTTTCGATGTTCGATCATACCCAAAAACAGAGGTCAGATAAATGAATGATCATTCATTTATAATATGGACTTAACCATGGCGCCATGTCATGCTTTGCGATGTACTTACGCTGAGTCAATGTGATGAAAAAATACGACGCGATAGTGATAGGAGCGGGCCACAACGGTTTAACCAATGGCGCCTATCTGGCCAAGGCGGGACTCGACGTCCTGGTGGTCGAGCGTAACGCCTATATCGGCGGGGCCACTGTAAGCCGGGAACTCTATCCTGATTGGAAATATTCCAATTGCTCCTATGTCTGCAGCCTGCTTCGACCTGAAATCACGCGCGACCTGGAGTTACCACGCCATGGTTTGCAGGTGGTTCCCTATGGTGGTGGCGTGACCTACATGGAGAACGGCGATCACTTCGCCAACTACAATGAGCACGATCGCCAACTACGAGAAATTAGCCGTTTGTCCGTGCGCGATGCCAATGCTTATGAGCGCTATGAAGCTGATGTCATGAAGCAAACCCGGTTGATACGCCCATTCCTGATGCGTACACCACCAGACCCTACCTCCCTTAAGCCGCGTGACCTTAAAGAGCTGGCGGTATTGGCTAAGGCGTTTACCGAAATGGGAGAGACGGGATTAGCCGATACGCTGCGATTCTGGACCATGAGCATTGGCGATTATCTTGATGAGTACTTCGAAACAGATGTCCTGAAGGCTCACCTGGCCGGCAGCGGCATCATCGGTACAGCACTGGGTGTGTATTCTCCCGGAACAGCTTATGTCTTATTGCACCACTACATGGGTGACGTTGATGGCACAGTCGGCGCCTGGGGCTTTGCTCGTGGGGGCATGGGCGCCGTGTCCGGCGCCCTCGCGGCAGCCTTCCAGGGCTATGGCGGCGAAATTCGTTGTGATGCAAACGTGGATCAGATAATTGTAAAAAATGGGCGCGCCACTGGCGTCGCACTTAAGGACGGCACTGAACTGTATGCCGACAATATTGTTTCCAACCTGGACCCCAAACGGACTTTCCTCGACATCATGGACGCTGGCGACTTGCCCGCGGATGTGGTCAGGAAAGCTGAGAACTTCAAGATCCGCGGTTCCTCTGGCAAACTGAATATAGCGCTGGACGGCCTGCCGACCTTCCATGGCATGGATCCCAAAAGCCCATTGATGATGGGGGACATGCACTTCAGTGATTCGCTGGAGCGCATGGAGCGAGCCTACGACGACTGGAAAGATGATACCTGGTCAAAAGATCCTTATCTGGACATGCTGATTCCCTCACAGATAGACCCAACCATGGCACCTCCGGGCAAGCATATGATGACTGTATTTGTGCAGTACGCGCCTCCCAAGATCAATGGCCGTGATTGGACCAGCGAGGATCGCGACGCCTTCGGCAAGACAGTAATTGACTCCATTGCCAAGTACAGCCCCGATTTCAAGGATCTCATTTTACATGCCGAAGTTAGAACACCCCAGGACATTGAAAATGAAGTGGGTCTGACTGAGGGTAATATCTTCATGGGCGAACTCACTTTCGACCAGTTATTGTTTAATCGTCCGTTCCCTGGCTACGCCCAGTACCGAGGACCGGTCAAAGGTATGTATATGTGTAGCTCCGGAAGCCACCCGGGCGGCGGAGTAATGGCAGCGCCGGGCGCCAATGCCGCACGCGAAATTTTGATGGACTTGAAGTTAACCAATACCGTGCCAGGAGGATATGCCGATGACTGATTATGATGTGATCGTTGTTGGCGGAGGCCACAATGGCCTGGTTTGTTCGGCCTATCTGGCCAAGTCCGGCCGCAAGGTTTTGGTGCTCGAAGCCAATGACGTGCCGGGCGGCGCTGCGTCAACCCGAGAATTTAGTCCGGGGTATTCTGTGTCCGGTTGTGCTAACTGGCTCTATCAGTTGAACCCGGATGTTGTGAAGGACCTGGGACTGCGTTTGGACTATGCGGCTCGCGACCTTGATACGATTGGCCTGTCCCCTGATGGGAAACATCTGACTATCAGCGGGGATGTTGTCACGAGCGACCATCTCTCTGCCAAGGACAAGGCTGCTTTCGGACCCTTCCAGGCAAAAATGGTGAAATTTGCCCGATTGCTAAACACTGCTTTCAAGCGACGTCCGCCAAAGTTAGTGGAAAACAATATTCATGATCGGATGACTCTGCTTAAGCTGGGCATCGACATGAAACTGCTAGGCAAGGAAGACATGCAAGAGCTACTTCGCATGGCTCTGATCAACATGTACGACGTCATGCAAGAGACCTTTGACGACGAACTGCTTAAATCTGTGTTGGCGCTCGAAGGTGTCATGGGTTCCCACATGGGACCCCGCTCCCCCAATACCGTGTTCGGATACATCTACCGCCGGCTAGGTGAGGTCTATGGCTTTCATGGGCCAGCTCAAGTCAAAGGCGGAATGGGAGTTATCGGTACTGCGCTGGCATCTGCTGCAACGGCCAGCGGCGTAGAAGTCCGCACCGGGGCTCGAGTAGCCAGTATCAACCTGAAGGCCGACAGTGCTCAGGGAGTGACTCTAACTGACGGCACCACCCTGACAGCCACTACCGTTGTCTCCAACGCTGATCCGAAAACAACCTTTGAGAAACTGGTGGGTTTTCGCAACATAGAGGCGGGCACAACTCGACGGGTCAGCAACATTCGTATGAAAGGAAATGCCGCCAAGCTCCATCTCGCGTTGGACGCGCTACCGGATTTCACAGGACTGAGCGGTGATCAACTGGGTCAACGTCTGGTCATCGCGCCGAGCATGAAGTATCTCGAAAATGCTTTTAACCACGCCAAGTACGGGGAGTTTTCTCAGGCTCCCGCAATGGAAATTAGTATACCGACAGTAAACGATCCTGACTTGGCTCCTTCAGGCAAGCATGTCTTGTCAGCCACTATTCAGTTTGCTCCCTATGAATTGAAAGCCGGGTGGAATGACAACAAAAAATTATTCGAGCAGATATGTATCGATGTTTTAGCCCGTTACGCGCCAGATATCCGTTCGTTGATCACCGTCAGCGAGTTGTTGACGCCAGCGGACCTGGAAGCGCAATACAACATGTATGGTGGTCACTGGCATCACGGTGAAATCAGCCTGGATCAGATTATGATGATGCGGCCATTCCCCGGAGCAACCCAGTACGCTACACCAGTAGATAATCTCTATTTGTGCGGCGCCGGTGCGCACCCCGGTGGTGGGGTCATGGGGTTAGCGGGCCGCAATGCCGCGAGGGAAATCATTCAGCGAGGAAAAACAGCATGAGCGCGGAAACCCGGATATTGAAAATGCTATTGCCAACCCCGTTTCATGATCGGGTGGCTGCCGCCTGTGAAACCAACGAGTGGTCCAACTGGAAAGGTTACACCACGCCAGAGAGCTATACCGATGTGGAGCTGGAATACTTCGCCATTCGCAGTGGCACCGGCGTGTTTGATCTTTCTCCTATGGTTAAATACCGCATTACAGGACCTGATGCTGAAGCCTATCTAAATCGGCTGGTCACCCGTGATGTCAGTAAGATCAGAGTTGGCCGTGTTGGTTATACAGTCTGGTGCGATGAGCAGGGCCAGGTGATGGATGATGGTACGATCTTTCATCTTGCAGAAAACGACTACCGGCTTTGTTCATATACCCATGTCATGGATTGGATGAGTTGGTCAGCTCTGGGATTTGACGTCTCGATTGTCGATGAAACCACCGAAGTCGCTGCGCTGTCTGTACAGGGCCCTACCAGTTGCTCCTCCTTGCGGGCTATGGGCCTGGCTGGTCTTGAAGAGCTCAAACCCTTTGGCATCATGGACTTTACCTTCGATGGCGTACCTCTGATGGTCAGTCGTACTGGTTTTACAGGTGACCTTGGCTACGAGGTGTGGATTGAGCCAGCTCTCGCTGTCACCCTTTGGGATAAGTTATTTGCTGCAGGAAAGCACTATGTAATTAGACCTGTCGGCGGAGCCGCCTATGAACTGGCACGTATTGAGGCGGGATTCCTACAGGCGGGTTCTGATTTTGTACCCGCAGAAGAAACAGTGCGTATCGGTCGTTCTCGTTCGCCCTTTGAACTGGGTTTGGGCTGGCTGGTCGATCTGAACAAGCCGGTGTTTAACGGTCGCCGAGCGTTGCTGGAAGAGAAGAAGAAAGGATCGCGTTACAATACCGTTATGCTGGATATTGAGGGTAATAAACCGGCGGAACATGCATTTGTTTATGCTGGCAACAAACAGGTCGGTAATGTGACTTCTGCCGCCTGGTGTCCAACTGCCAAGTCCAATTTTGCCATTGCCAACGTGGACGCAGCCTACGGCAAGCCGGGTACTGAACTGGTGGCAGAAATTTATTACGAACGTGAGTTGCACTGGACAAGGATCATGGCCAAGTGCGTCGTTGTCGAAGGTTCCTTGTTCAACCCACCACGGCGTCGACAAACGCCCGCTCCAGCTTTCTAGAAACAATTTGGAGTAGTAGTTGCGTACTTTATCGATTTACTCCCCTCAGTTTGACAGAAACAGACATGGGGATTGTCTGGTTATGGCGCCACACTCAATTCCTTTAACCGCTCTTGCTCCCATTCAGCCAGGTTAAGTTCAATCGCCCAAAAGCCAAATATCCACAAAAATGCATCCCATGTATAAAGAGCGTAGCCGTAGAAAAACCACATAAGACAGGCACCAATCAGAAAACCATAACCAAGCATTTTAAAGAGGCGAGCATATGACAGGCGCTTGCTGCCGAATTTATCGGCGTTCTGAAGATGGACTTCCACATCAATTAATATGACCACCACGATCCAGACTACTGCGTTGCCGAAGTCCAACCAACCCATCGTTCGAATCGAATCCAATTCATTTGCCGACACAATAGAAGTCTGGCCACGTATCTGGAAGAACTCACTCCCTGCATTCAGAGCAGAGCAACTGGCCAAAGAGATTTCAGAATAATCTGCTGCGTCTAATTGCAGAAACAAACCCTGCCCTGCGACTGAGCAAAGATCATCGATACGTCCAAGGGTAATCAGGTCATACAGCTCCAGGGTATCGGCAAAATATCCATAAGCGGCATAGGCGATGCACGCGTAGCATAGACTCTTGATCGCTGTGAAGACCCTATCCAGCCAAAGTGTAAATGCTGCATCAGGGAGAGCATAAGTCTCCAACTCGAATATTAAGATGAGAACAAGCCAGGCAGCGGTATCGATAGTGGTTCGAAAGGTAAGAATGATATCTGCCAGAGAGGCATCTGCAGTTAACGAAGAGTTATAGGCCAGAATATCGTCCTGCACATATTGCAGAAAGTTGATACACAACCAGACGTATACAAACCACTTCAGTGAAAACGCCACCCGCGGGTGAGCGAGCAAGGGTAGCAAGACTTGCTTGACTGAAATGAAGCGACTGTTCACTGAATTCGACATCAAATTACCTGAACACTAAATCCATCGTGCTGCATGATCATTCTGTTCGATCGTGGACCCCTTATCCAGAATCCTCAGACAGAACCCGGAAAGCAACCAGCAAAACAATTTGTTGCTTTAAAGCTGAATCACGGCTCTACCAACACCTACTGCGCCTATACAACCGGCCATGTTGTGCAGAATCTTAGTCTATTCCGTGTCAGCCAAACAGCCTGAGGGCAAATGGCCCAGACCTTCCTCGCAGCTCACTTTCCCCAGCTTCCAAAGCTGGCTTTTGTTAGACCTTCAGCAGGCGTACTCGTCAATCACCGAGTAGAGATGATATTCGGCCCTTTTTTGTGTCGGTAGCCAAGTAGCTCTGTACCTGACCCTGGGTCTGTGACTATTACAATTTTACGGCTGGGTTTGATTCCAGTTGTTGCCACATGGCCTCTACCCATGATCGTATGGTCAGGGCTTCCTGCCAGCGGTCTGATAACTCCTTGCCCCTGGCATCGGTAATGGCGTAACTGGGCGGACCCAATTCGCACAGGAAGCGCAGGGTGGCATCGTTGTGGCTGCGTTCTCTCCACAACTGTATGCCCAGACGCCACCAATCTTTGAAGATCTCTACCCAGGCCTGGTGCTGGAGAAAGTCAATTTGCACCTGCACCTGTTCGCGATTGGCGATCCGGCCCTGGAAACAGTCAGAATGCTCCAGGATTGTACGTATATAGGACTGATCCCGATCGCATATCGGTTCACGGAATTCCCGGTCGACCACGAAGTGAGACAAATCGGCGCATAGGCGCAGTTCTGGCATCAGCTCCAGCACCTGCAGGGTGTAATACAAATCGTTGAGGGTACTGTCCCGGTGGGTCTCGATGAGTAGCGGTATGCCGCTGGCGGCGCCCTCCGCCTGCCAGCGTTTGAGAGTTGGTACCGCGTCTTCGGGCCGCAGTGGCATCACCGCTCCGATCACGTTGACCTGGCAGGCGTTCATTTGTACCGCCATATCCAGCAGCGGTTGTAACTCGTCAGCGGTTTCTGGGAAGACATTGACCATGCAGCCGAGCTGATGTTCTTCAAACAGGGGCATAAGCCCCAGGCAGTCCGGAATCTCACTGACGTTTGGGTCCAGACAAACCCCGTGGTAGCCAGCCCCGGCGATTTTTGCAAAATTCTCTTCAGCGCTGGGCTCTATCCCTTGTGGATTCCGCTGCTCCATCGCCCACAGGGATTGGTATATCTCCAGTGCTTGCATGCTAGAAGGAAGTCAGGAAAGAGGCGGCATTACCGCCGGTAACGCGGGCCTGTTGAGCAGCCCGCAAAAAGTCAGCTCCCTCTACCTCTGCCAGCCCTGGTGCATCGTGAAAAATTCGATAGGTACGAAAGCGATGGAACAGGCGCAGTTGTGACCACAGCGGTATGACCCGGGCCGGGTCATCGCCAAACAATTCCCGGTGCAACCTGGGCAACTGGTACCAGGGGACGGTAGGCCTGGCGTGATGGGCATTGTGATAGCCGAAATTCAGCACCAGCCAGTTGGGCCATTCCCAGCTGAAGGAAATGACATTGCTGAATGTGTGTTCCTGTTCCCACTCCAGGTCACCGCGATGCTCCGGGTAGGGCTCAGTAAACAGGGTGAGGTGGTAGGGGTAGTCGTGCTGCAAACTGTCCATGAAGCGCAGTACTGTCATCATCAGCACATAGGCCACTGCGTACAACAGGGCTGCCATTGGCGACCACCAGGCCAACAGGGCAAACGCCGCTGCACGAACCAGGATTACCGTGACATTGCGCGCTCGTTGGTTGCGCCGCTGGGGGATAATGAAAGAGCTGAACACCATGATGGAATGCATCAGCAGGTCATGAGCAGGGATATACAAGTACTCCAGCTTTATCGTCAGCCGGTAGAACCAACGATGGCGCTCAAAGAAAGCCTCGTAGTCAAACCAGACTACGTCATCGTTATCCACATGATGGCGAAAGTGTTTGTAGCGAATATCTTCATATGTGCCATAGCTGGCACCACACAGCCAGGTTAACCAGCTGCCCGCACGAGCGTTGTCGGCATTGTCGGTGAACACGGTATTGTGACCACATTCGTGCACCAGGTAGGCGGCAATCACCATGCCATGGGCCAGCAACAGGGTCGCTGCAATATTGATCCAGGTGTTACCGAGAACAATACCAGCCAGGCCCAGACTGCACGCGCTCACGGCATAGAGAAGTGCCAGGCTGTGAAAGAAACGCCCTTCGCTGGATTTAAACTGCGCCAAAAAAAATTCTCCATGGCCTCACGATCCCACATTGTATCCCGGTAGCCCAATGAGATCAGCTCATCGGTAAAGGGCTTGGTAAAGGGCTTGGTAAAGGGCTTGGTAAAGGGCTTGGTAAAGAGCAGGTAGCTGGTTGCCGTGGCACCGCCACCGCTGGCAGTAGCGCCGGTATTACGCAGGAGTATAAGTAGAATTAAACCCATTTTTATGTCGATAGCCAAGTAGGTCTGTCCCTGGAATAGGGGTTTAAATGGAACTCCCGGTAGAAAACCGTTGCGCCCCTATACCAACAGCGCCTCACCGAGTAGGCCTTATTCTTGCCGCCTTGCGAATGCTGTACCGACTCCTCTACCGGTTTTCTCGGGACGACATGCGCTCTTAACCAGCTCCGCGAGGAAAATAGATCGTAGAGCATTGAGGCCCTCGCATCAGCATCAGCATCAGCATCAAATCGTGTACGTGCCGCCATCAACACCAATGGTCTTGCCTGTGATGTAGCTAGATCCCTCAGCCGATAGAAAAAGCACCACACTCGCCACTTCCTCCGGTTGCGAGACGCGGCCCAGGGGCAATGCCTCAGCCTGTTTCTGTAAACGGCCGAGCTCCATCAAAGACTGCGTGATGAAGAAATAGCTTATGTTTTGCTTCAATAGACAACGCACCGTTATTGAAAGGATGCCCTGTTATGCCGGCGAAGCGGCGACTCAGTGCAGTGTCTCCACATTGGCAATATCGAGTTACAAACGTATTTGGTTGCTGAAGAATCGGTAGAACAGGGGATATGGCCTCTATATGTCTCAGATATCTGAAGGCATCAACTGAGACATTTTTAAGACGGTGCAAGGGTAGCCGTTATTGTCACTTTCGAATCTGTCCACGACTTCAAAAGCTTCGCTTTTATAAAGGCTTATCGCCTTCACGTTACCATCAAGGACAAAAACACTTGCGCCCTGCTTGATCCGAACAAGCGCTTGACGGACAAGGTAGCGACCAATGCCTTTGCCTGTTTCTTTCGGGTCAACGTAGAGCCACCCGATTGTACTGGCATCAATGCCAATGAACCCGACGATACGAGTCTCGTAACACGCCACCAGCTTGCCTGCGTTTAGAAACTCCTGTAAGTCGTTCTTGTCATCTGCAAGCCGCACAAATGCCTTGGGGTCACACGAGCCTTCAAGCTCAATGGGGCGTGCGAGGTCATGAATTTTACTGACTTCTGGCCAATCTCGCTCTTCGTATTCCCGTGTAGAAATATCACTCACTGAGTTTTCCAGTTCTTTAAGTTGATGCAGCTGCGCCACTTAACGTTAGCAGCAGTTAAAGCTGCATACCCAACACCCTGCCCCTCTGGGCTTCATCACTAAAACTGCACGTCCGCTGATCATTTGGCTTGAAGCTTTAACACAGACTGCCGGACGCCCAATGGGCGCATTAGCTATTCGGCCCGCCGGGCTTGCAACGCATCGCAGCGTCACCAAACTTCTCAAGCCAGGCGGCGCACATCAATCGAGCCAGTTCGCGAGTGTTTCGGTGTGGCCATCAACCGACATAGCCTGTCCTGAAACTTTCCCCGCTTTTTCGGAAGCAAGAAACAAAACGGTATCCGCGATTTCCTCTGCCGATACGAAAGTACGCATGGAGCTTTGGCGCTGATAAACATCGCGAATCTCCTGCGGGCTCACGCCACGCTCTTCGGCATCTCTTTCAATAACGCCATCGATACGTGGACCGCTAACACAACCCGGGCACACGGCATTGACGCGAATATTATGTGGACCCAGTTCCATCGCCCATGTTTTGGTCAGTCCGATCAAGCCCCATTTACTGGCAGCATACGGTGAACGCATCGGCGTGCCGAAGAGCCCTGCAGACGATGAAATATTGATAATACTGCCGCCACCGGCCTGTTTGAGTAGCGGCACGGCGCGGTTGGCCATGTAGAACGCACCGCTCAGGTTTACCGCAAGGCACTGGTCCCAGGCGTCCCTCGCAACATCCTCTACGGCTGCTGAAGGGCCAGAAATGCCAGCATTGTTGATTAGTATGTTGAGTTGGTCGTGCTTCTCATCAAAATCGGCGAAGACCTTGTCGACGTCGCCAGTATTGGAAACATCAGCAAGAGTCGCCGTGGCATTCGGATTCGCCTCGAGAAATTCGGCGATCGCGGCTGCCGATGCATCACAGATATGTACCTGCGCGCCTTCAGCGATGAATGCCTCGGCGATATTACGGCCGATGCCTGAAGCGGCACCCGAAATAAGAATGGTTTGCTTAGTCATTATTGCCCTTGTAAGCCTTGGCGACGATACACGATGCGGCCATCGAAAATGGTGAAGTCGACTCGTGCCTCGCTGATTTCGTGAGCGTCAATCTCAAACAAATTGCGGTCGTAAATGGCAATGTCCGCGCGCTTACCCGTTTCGATTGAGCCGGCAACATCTTCGGCGTGAATCTGCCAGGCGCCATTGATCGTGTAAGCGTCGATCATCGTCGCGAGGTCAACGTGCTCGCTGCCGAGAATATCGTACTCGGAATCCTGAGTCGGGCCCTGCGGATCGTCACGCGTAATCGCAGTTTCTATCGACCGTAGTGGATCAAGCTCGCCGTAGTTCCAGTCGCTGCCACCGAGGATGACGCCACCAGCGGCCTGAATGGAACGAATGGGGTACATATTGCTGACCCGTTCAAGGCCCAGAGATGGAATCTCAAGATTCTGCGTCCACTTGTCGTTGTACGCCCAAACCATGGTGACGCTGGCACCGGTATTGAGTTCGGCAAATCTTGGTCTGTCATTCGGATGGACCAGGCCAAGATGGGATATCGTATGTCGCAAATTTTCATACGCCTCATCGCCGTTTTCCCTGGCGTATTCAATCGCGTCCAGCGCTTCGCGCACTGCGCGGTCGCCTATCGCATGGAAATGAATCAGCATCCCCTTGTTGTAGTAGTGCATTACACGCGCATTCAATTGATCAGGTGTCATGAACTGCGGGCCGGCGTGATCGACCGAGTGATACGGCTCAAGTGTCGCTCCGGTTTCGCCTTCGAACACACCATCAACCATGATCTTGATGCTGTTGTAACTGATATTGTCCGACTCATAGTTGACGCGATCGCGCAGCACTCGTTGAAAATCTTCCCCTGTGTGCTTTTCGAAGACGCCTTCGTCAATGATTCCACCCAATACGCGTAACGAGAGTTCGCCCGCATCATCCAGGGCTTTGTAAACTTGCATTTCATGTTCGCCAACCCAGACATCGTAGGCCGACGTAATGCCGTGTGAATTCATCAACTTGACGGCGCCTTGCATTGCCCAAACACTGGTCGCGTGATCGCGTTTCGGGCGTTGCTTATCGGCAAGGTCTCGCGAAGATTCACGCAACGTGCCATTCGGCTCGCGACTTCCCTCACGACGCTCAATGATCCCGTCTTCCGGCGCCAGAGATTCCGCGTTAATGCCAATCAGTTCAAGTACCTTGTCATTGACGAGTGCCGCATGGCCGTCCTCAGCATCGACGAAGATGTATTTATCCTCGGCAATGCCATCAAGAATCGACTTATCGGGACCAATCAGCCCGAATACGCCCAGGTCCAGCCCCACTGCATTGAACCATGCACCTTTCTGAGATCCCTCGCAGGCCTGCAGCGCATCGACAATCTCGTCAACGCTTTGCAGCGCCCAAAGATTGCAGTACACCTGTTCATAACCGCCTTCCAGCGGATGCACGTGCGAGTCATGGATGCCCGGCATCGCCATGCGGCCCTCAAGATCGATAACCTCAGTGTCGTTGCCAATATAGGCGCCGATCTCCTCGTTGGTGCCTACTGCAACGATGACGCCATCGGCTATCGCAGCAGCTTGTGCCCAACTGCGCTGACTATCAACGGTATAAATGCCACCTTTGAGCAAGACGAGGTCTGCGGGATCCTGTTGCGGCTGTTTTGCACAGGCCGCGAGAACTAATGAGGTAATCAGTAGTATGGGAATTGATAAGCGCATTCGCTTATTGTTGCCCATCATGAGCTCCGAGAAAACAGATGTTTTGACATTACGTAAAAGCATCTGCCCAAAAGTTAGAATTGAGACCGTTCTTGTTTAGGCACCCTAGTAAGTCTGTCCCTGAAAACGCTAGCCGCTGATTTTTCCACAAAAATAGAACCATGATCTCGATACGATGAGCTAGCGGCCTTGTTGGTCAAAATGCGTACCGAATCAGAATTTTCTGTAATCATTGCGGTTCAAGACTGCTGGTGGATTTCAAGCCTGATGCCGACATACTTTAGATTGCGTTTGGGTCCGTCGATGGCGAGATAGATTGTCCGGTGGGTTTTCAACAGTTCGTGGCGTCAAAAGCCTCCTGGTTCGATACCCTTGATGAACTGCCTGAGCATGACGAATGGTCTGATGAAAGTGTATAGCTCTTAAGCAGGAGGCTTTACACAGGAATCGCTGTTTTTGCAGGAAGTGTTAGAATAGCTCAAGTGTATGGCAGCGGCTGAGTTACCAGATGAAGTTCATTTCTACAGATATAGATGACTCTCCAAACCGGCTTGATGTTAATGTCGCGTCACAAAAATCCCGGCCCGGTTTCGCCATCGATAACTACTTCTATCGTTCCCACGTTACCTACGCGCGGGAACTGGACCGTATCTTTTACAAAAGCTGGCTCTATGCAGGCCACGTCAGCCAGATTCCCAACGAAAATGATTTTTTCCTCTACGAAATCGGTGAAGACTCGATTATTGTGAGTCGCAGCGTCGGCGGAGAAATCCATGCGTCCATGAATATTTGTCGACATCGTGGCGCCCGGGTCTGCGAGGAGTTAAAAGGCAATCGCAAGACTTTTGTCTGCCCATACCACGGCTGGGTTTACGACCTGGATGGGTCACTGCGGGCTGCAAGGCACATGGAAGCGAAAGCTGACTTCCGCATTGGGGACTACGGGCTAAAATCTATCAATTTGATCGAGTACCAGGGGCTGCTGTTTATTAATTTTGACCCGGAAGCCCCTGACTTCGTCCCAGCACTTGATAGTATCAAGGTCACCCTTGAACCCTATGACCTTGCCAACTCAAAAGTAATACATAGCCAGGTTTACCGAGTAGATGCCAACTGGAAATTGGTACTGGAAAATTACCTGGAGTGCTATCACTGCGCTACCTCCCATCGCGCATATGCAAAGTTGCACACCTTGCAGGCGCTGGATGAGAAAGCCAGTAAAGTGAACCAGACCATGTGGGACAAGTCTGAAGCGCAAACAGGTATCAAGGATATCTCGTTCGAACTGTACGAAGCCTATACCTCTGAAAAAGCTTTCGGAACTGGTTGTACGACAAGTCGATATGCGTTGTACGATGGTTTCCTCACCGGCAGTGAAGGCGGCCAGCCTGTTGCACCGCTGATGGGGAAATTCAAGGGCTACGATGGTGGCTGCGGTGATTTTCAGTTTGGCATTATGACCTTCATGCTCAACTACCCAGATCACTGTGTTCTGTATCGATTTACACCCAGGGGTTTAACCGCGACCGATATGGAGATCGTCTGGTTCGTTCGAAGTGATGCCGAAGAAGGTGTCGATTATGACAAGGACAAGGTGACCTGGTTATGGCACCACACCACACAGGAAGATGAATACATCATCACGCGGAATAGTGAAGGCGTGAACTCACGCTTCTTTGAACCAGGGCCCTACCATCCGGAGTTCGAGTTTTTATGCATTGAATTCGTCGACTGGTATCTGGACGCAATGGGTGACTGATTGGCCTATTCCTGGTTTGCCTCAGCCAGCCCCATATCCGGCTCACGCCGGTTCATGTAAAGCGACACCCCGAAATAGATGGCCAGTGCTACGAGCGACATACTGCCGCTTATAACGAACATAATTGGATAACCCAGCCCGGCGCCGACAATCGATGCGGCGATATTGGGCCCGACAAACTGCCCGAACCCCTGGACGCTAGGCAGCAATGCAACCAGCGATCCACTTCGGTCCATATGCGCAACCATGGCTGATTGGTAGACATCTATAAAGGTCCATAGCGTCATAAATCCAAACAGGCTCACTGCAAGATTCATATCGTTTATTCCCAGAGCAAGCATAGCAACGATGACTGCCATGGTAACCAGTGACCAGAATAATGGTTTGAAGAGCCCAAAGCGCGTACAAACGTAAGCGATCACACAACCGACTATCCCCAGGAACGAGGACCAGGTCAGAACGGATCCCGACCATTCCTGGGACACACCATCTGCAAGGGCCGCCAGTTCAATATAGGTAAAATACCCACCGATATTGATATAGGTAAAGCAGATGGCGATCAGACAAAACAAAGGCACAACTTTCGGAACACTCCAGTTCCCGTAAACTGTCTGGTGTTTGGCCTGCTCAGCCAGTTGTTCCTTATTCAGAGGCCTTGCTGGAATCCAAAAAACGAGGACGGCACAAAGACCGCTTAATGCCATAAAAAACACATAAATTTCGTTCATGGAGAGCTGCGGCAAATAATTCAACTCTAACGCCGTGGAGAAAGCGAACCCTATAAGCTCCAGGTTGTATGCAGTCGTTGGGTTTGTGGTGCCGCCCAACGTCACCACAGCAACAGCAGTGAAAATACCACTGCCTGTTCCCGCCAGGACACGCAGAGCCAGCACCACGTCATAATTGGTAAAGAACAGACACAACGCGTTGGCAACCAGAGACAACCCCACACCAATAAAGACCAGGTATCGACGATTCATTCGAGCAACCAACATTGCAGTGATGATAGCGCCAAGTGACAAGCCACCCAGATCAGCACCCCAGATGCGCCCGACCTGCTCCTCGGTGAATCCTACTTTTTGCACCAGGGCGGTACTGAGTACCGGCACACTAACCATCACGGTATATCCAACCAGCGCCACAAATATAGCGACACCAATTGATCGCCAGTCATCGAACGGATTGGCAAAGTCCTTGATTGCAGCTGTGTTGGGCATGTTGGACCCTCTTCAGAGTATTCCTATTATGTTGTGCTAATCACTGCCCGGAAACGATTTATTTAGCTAATCGCTATGTAGGCTGAGTCTATGGCAAGGGCGTGTACTGGTGGTTGTAGATAGTTATTTAAAATAACCATTCACCTCTGGATCCAAATTGGTCGAGGTGGCGGGAATTCGATTAAAACTTCTTGTTTTCTTGCCTGAAATACGCCGGCGTCTGTCCACAGGATCGCTTGAAAGCTGAGTAAAATGCGGAGTTTGAGTTAAATCCCACTTCGAAAGCGACCGTTAGAATGGCCGGTTGTGGATCGGTATTGTCGGTAAGCAAGCGTTTGGCTTCGTCAATGCGATAACTATTTAAATAGTCAAAAAAGCTCATACCGAACCCTGCGTTAATTACCTGTGAAAGATGGTTGATCGGACATCGAACCATCGATGATAATTTTGGCAGAGTCAGACTGGGATTCAGATAGGCTTGTTCATTTTCCATCAACCCTGTCAGCTCCATCTTATAGCTTTCAAGCAGCTCCTCATTCAGGCCTGACTTTGCATATTTGTCAGCCTCTGATCTGTTCTTTAGTTCAACTGGCTTCTTGTAATAATCTGCAATCTGAACCGCCTGCTCACCTTCAAGTGTCACGAATTCTGCACCGAACGAGGGCGGCTCACTCAACTCATCAGCTTCAGCATCCACCCTGTATTGAAATGCAATTGTATTTTCACTACTCACCACTTCACCCGCCAGCGAATAGTGATGCTGGTTATGACTGAAAAAATCAGACAGGTACTTTATTAATTCAGGTTTGGGATGATGCTGTTCGGAAGGTACATCATAGTAAATACCATCCTTGGTCAGATGGTCTGCGATACATTGCGCATCACGATGATTCCACGCTTCTATGTAGCTTGCTACAAAATCGCCGGCTCGCATTCAGTCTCCCCATGCTCGTGCATGAGGAAATACTAACCCAGATTGATTACTGCTGCCACGTAGACTCAATAATCCCGTGGAGGCGTTGCCCTGGCGTGTTCCGGCGCCCAGAATGGTTCATCCTTGACGCTGCATCTGGCCACTTTACTGTAGTGTCTCAACTCTTTCTCATAGTTGATCTCAGCCCAGAGCTCGCCATTAAGGTGCGGTGTCTCAATCATGGCCAGCGCAATATTTGCTTTCACCACCGGAGACCACATACCCGAAGTCACATAGCCAATATCACGCGAGCAGTCCTGACTATCGTAGATGAAAGAGCCTTCCGCCGGTTTGTTGCCTTCGATATCCAATCTCGTCAGCGTATATCGTGGGCCCCGACGTGACTCCTCGAGTAACGCTGCGCGGCCGTTGAAATGCGGTTTCTTGAAATCTACCATCCAGTCAAGATTCAGCTCAAAGGGCGTCTGGTCATGTTCAAAATGAACGGTCTTGAGCGCTTCGTTGAATTCATACCCCGGCATGATAAACCCTGCTTCGAGGCGAGCCATGTTTGTCGCCTGCTCACCAAACGGGTGAATACCGTAGTCCGCACCCGCTTCATAGACCGCATCCCACAGCTCAAGCGCCAGCTCTGCCTTTATCCACAACTCATAACCAAGGTCTCCAGTAAACCCAGTTCGGGAAACCATAAGTGAGTCACCCAGAAAATCAAAGTGGTGAATGGTGAATGGTTTCGCCTGCTCAATCCCTTTAAGACCCATGCGCTTCAACACGGCACAGGAGGTCGGTCCCTGGAGAGCAAGCGCCGCCAGTTCATCACTACGATCATCGATCGTTACGTTATCGAATCCCAGGGTACTTTTTTTCAGCCAGGCCGTAGAAGGACTGCCGCAGGTCAACATGAACGAATCATCAGCGAACCTGAAAATCGTACCGTCATCAATCAAACGACCCTCATCGGTGCACCACAATACATAGCTGACTCGATTGTTACGCATCTTCGTCACATCACGAGTAACCATGCGATTGAGCATTTTTTCCGCATCCGGTCCGGAAATAGAATACTTCTGCATTGGACAGATGTCATAGGTACCGCAGGTGTTACGTATGCAGAAGTACTCATACTCGGCTTCGTAGTAATACTCTGCCAGCTTGTATCCATTCCAGGATGACCAGGCATCATGAATGTTCCGTTCATCCAGCCGTGGCTGAAAGTGGCTGGGTCGCGGTTTTTCAGTTGAGAAATCGGCGCTATTCATCGTAACAATCATCTTCCGGTACTGTGTTGGGACGACGCAGGTCCATCAGTATCTCTCTTGCGGCATTAGCACCACATGCGGACGAAACCCCGCCACCTGGGTGTGTTGAAGAACCGCACATATACATGTTCTTTACAGGCATTCGATACTGGGCATAACCTGGGAACGGCCTGTTGAAAAGCAACTGATCAATCGTAAGTTCACCCTGGAAAATATTTCCTTCGGTGAGCCCTACTTCCTGTTCAATCTCGAAGGGTGTTCTGACTTCCATGTGGACGATGAGATCCTTAAAGCCAGGGCTATATCGCTCAAGCTTGTTAACCACTGTCTGTCCAAACTGGTCACGCTTCTCGGGTGTCCATGGGCCGTCTGCCAACTCTGCGGGGCAATACTGGATAAAATTAGACATCCAGTGTTGCCCAGGCGGCGCGACGGTTGGGTCCCACGCAGAAGGAATGACAGCTTCAATAAACGGATCATCTGACCAGGTCCCCCTTTTCCAGCAATCGTAAGCTCGCTCCATGGTTTCCATACTGCCCGTAAACGCCTGACCACCTCGGTTGACGTAGGGGTTGTCAGGGACATTATTAAATTTCGGCAGCCCGGAGAGTGCGATGTTGACCTTGCCTGAGGAACCACGAATCTTGAAGTTCTCGGCCTTTTCAAAGATACCCGGTGGCAGGTCATCCCTGTCCATGATTTTCGTAAAAGTACGCCGGGCATCGAGATTGGATACCACAATATTGGCGCTGATCTCTTCTCCTGAAGACAGGGCAACTCCAACCGCTCGACCGCCTTTCACAATAATTTGATCGACACCGGCGTTGGTCCTGATCTCGCCACCAAAGGACTTGCAGGCAGAGGCAAGTGCATTGGATATGGCACCCATGCCGCCTCGCGCGAGCCCCCAGGCACCAATACTGCCATCAACATCCCCCATTGCGTGGTGCAGGAGTATGTAAGATGAGCCAGGCGAGTAAACACCGAGCGCGGTACCAATAATACCGGCCGAGGCCATTGAGGCCTTAACAATATCAGTCTCGAAGTAATCATCCAGAAAATCCGCAGCACTCAGTGTGAAGAAGCGGATGTACTCGTAGAGTTCCTTTTGGCCCAGCGCTCCAAACTGTTTAGCAAGGAACAATAGCTCCTGAATGTCGCGGATTCGAAAACTGGTCGGGTCAGGCGGCGTCCGCAACAGGGTTTTGCGAATGACCTGGGCATACCGGCCAAGATCCGCCTGAAGACGGAACATAGCATCTGCATCATGCCGCGAATGACGTTTGAGTTCATTATAGGCAGCTGCTTCGCTGTGATATGACATCAGCGTATTACCATGGTCGTCGAAATTTACCGTTCCGAGGTAAGGCACCAACATTAGGCCATGACGGCTCAAATCAAGATCACGATGCAGCGACTGTCGCATCATGCTGCAGACATAGGAACAGCTTGAGTACACCCACCCTTCATGCAATTCACGGGAAACCGCTGCACCACCAATGTAGTCATTCTTCTCAACTACCAGCACATCGAGTCCGGCCTTGGCGAGGTAAGCCGCGTTAGTCAGGCCGTTGTGACCGGCACCGATGACGATCGCATCGTAGCGCTTCACGACAATATCTCCCGCGCGGCATTGTGACCAGGCATCCCCGTAATATCACCAGCAGGATGAGTACCAGCGCCACAAAGATACAGTCCGGATATCGGCGTCCTGTACTGGGCAGCACCATGGGTTGGACGCATCATAAGCAGTTGATCCAGGGCAAAGTCGCCATGGTGCCAATGGCCCCCTGACGTATTGAATCTTGATTCCAGATCTACAGGCGTCAGCAACTCCTGCCCCACAATCAACGAACGGATACCCGGGGCATAGACTTCGATCGCATCGATAATCTTTGTAGTCAGTTCAGCGCGGGCCGACTCGTCCCACTCCGACTTGTGCTTAAAGGGAGTGTACATTACATGGGCAGACAAAACGTGCTGCCCTTTCGGCGCCAGCCCAGGATTCTCGAGTGTCGGTATTGTGATTTCCATCACTGGATCAACAGGGCTCTCACCATACTTCGCATGGTCAAAAGCGATTTCAATCGTTTCAAGATTGGGCGCAATAAAGAGTCGCCCCGCCGGAGATAACAAGCCTGAAAAAGATGGTTGGTTGTTCAACGCAAGGTGCAGTTTTGACACCAGACCATCATCGCGTATCCTGGCAATTCTGTTTGTGAATTCTATTTCGAGATGTTCAGCACCCAGTAACTTGAGGAAAGTCGTCTTCGGATCAGCTGAAGACACGACCTGCTCCGCCGTTACTACTTCGCCACTTTCAAGTCTGACGCCAGTGGCCTTGACTGTCTCACTGTTCTGCTCGACCACTATGTCACAAATCCGGGAATTGGTACGGATATCGACACCACGAGAAACAGCAGCACGCTGCAATGCATCTATCAATGTCGGCACATCGAGCGTGATGTGGCTGTCGCCGCCCATCCGATAAAGCAGCTGCAATACGGAATTGTTCGGTGACCTCGGCGCCTGTTTCGTTCCTATGAGCGCATCCCAGCTCAGCAGTGACTTCAGTAAAGGGTGACTGAAATATTCATCCATCAGGTCATACATAGGCAGCGTAATCATCCTGAAGAATTCCCGCATGTCCTCCTTGCCTAGTAACCTGATCTTCAGCCCGAGCTCCGCGAAAGCCATCGTCTCAGGTAGCGAATTGTTACCGATTGGTGGGACGGTCCTGAGCCAGAATGGCGCCAGCATATCCGCGTAGCGTTGCATCAGGTGGCGGTAACGCTTGTAGGCATCCACTTCATTTTCAGGAACACCACTAACCTGGTTACCCTGCACCATTACGTGATGGCCATCTCTATCGAGCCCGATACAGGCCTGGTGATTTCCGGATAGCGACAACCCATGCTCCGCCAAACGGAGTTCGCGAATAATTTTTTGCGGGAAATGGCTTGCCTGATGTGCCACGGAAGCGTGAAAGCCGTCGTGAAATTCATGGCTGGCTCCCAGGCCTCCACAAACTTCTGCCGCCTCAACAACAAGGACATTTTTCTTTTTCAATGCAAGGTAATTTGCACAGACCAGGCTATTGTGACCAGCGCCAATGATAATCGTATCGTAGTTAGCCAAGTTAAAACTGCATCGACATTATTTAATTTTAGCCTATTGTGGTCACCCGCACAGGGCTTCTCAGCCTATACGCAACAATCCTCATCAGAGCAAATGCAGCATATCGATTCGTTGTGGTTATCAGGAAAGGCGCAGGCTGTCGTTATACGGTCAGCAGAAGGTGTTCCCGTTCCCAGGCAGTAACAACTTCTGAAAAGGCATCTATTTCACGCCGTTTTATATCGAGATAGAGTTTGATAAAACGTTCTCCGAAGAGATCGACCAGGGGCTCACAGGACGACAGCATCTCAAGCGACTCCCGGAGCGTACGAGGAATCGTGTAGTCCAGATCCCACGCGCTTTCTTTAATAGGTTGACCTGGTTTCAGTTTTTCCATCAGCCCGAGGTATCCGCAGGCCAGGCTTGCAGCAATGGCCAGATACGAATTGTTGTCTGATCCGGGAATTCTGTTTTCAATTCGAGTCGCTGGCGCATCACTACGGGGAACTCTAAAACCTGTTGTTCTATTGTCGATACCCCACTCCACGTTAGTGGGACAGGATTCAGCGCTTTCGAATCGACGATAAGAATTCACATGCGGCGCAAGCAGCGCCATGATATGCGGAGTGTATTTTTGCAACCCGCCAAGATACGCACCAAAGCGGTCGCTAAACTCACCATCTGCATCCGCAAAAACATTCGTTCCCGTTTCCGCATCAACCAGGCTCTGATGAAGATGCATAGCACTGCCGGGGGAATGGGTCATGGGTTTAGCCATGAAGGTCGCATGAAACCCACTGTCCTGAGCAGCCTGTCGAGCCAGCCGTTTGAAATAGAACATCTCATCCGCCTTCCGCAGGGCATCGGCGTGCATGAAATTGACTTCAATCTGGCCTTCCCCCATCTCCTGGATGGTACCGGTGAGTTCAATTCCCTGCGCCGAAGCGTACTGATGCATGGTTTCAATGAACGGCGCATACTCGGCCATCGCTTCTATCTGAAAAGACCGGGGGCTGTTAGGTATTCGACCGGAAACACCAGGCGCGGCCCGGAGCGGGTACAAAGGATCCGGGTTGTTTTGCACCAGGTAGAATTCGGCTTCCTGGGCGACTACAGGCCGCAGTCCAAGATCCTCGAATTTGCCGATGATGTGTTTAAGGATTGACCTGGGGGCCAGGTCGAGATTTTCACCATTTATCAACTGGCAGTCGCAGATACATTGCGCAGTGCCATCTGCCCATGGTTGAGTCACCAGGGTTGTCATATCTGGCACCAGGACCATATCGACATCGGCAACATCCACAAGATCATGGTCGTCGCACCAATTACCCAAGAGATCCTGGCCGAAAATCGCCTCTGCTAACCGAATTTCACTTTGGTCGAATTCCTTACTGGAAACAGCTTTTCCTTTGGCCGTACCATTGACATCAGGCACTATGCACTCGATAAACTTGTGACCGCCTATTTCTAACGATCCTGTAGTGTCTGACATGTTAATAACCAATTAGTTATCTCAAAACGCGACTCTGCCAGCAACGCATGTGGGTTGCAAATACTTGTTGCTGTTTTATTGAACCGAACTAATAATCTAGCTATTGTAACTGACGCTTTGAAGCCAAGAGGATGTTGATGTGTACAACTACAACACTGACCAACTCCAAGAACTCGATCTAAAACATTACCTGCACCCATTTACAAATTATAAAAAGCTGGCTGAAGAGGGCAGCCGAATCATCACTCGCGCAGAAGGCATCTACCTTTGGGACAGTGATGGCAATAGATACCTTGATGCGATGGCTGGTCTCTGGTGCGTTAATGTCGGCTACGGCAGACCCGAAATTGCCGATGCGGTCAGTGAACAAATCCGCGAACTTCCCTTCTACAACAGCTTCTTCAAGACAGCTAACCCGCCAGCAGTAGAGCTCTCAAGATTGGTCTGCTCGCTGGCACCAGCACATATGAACCATGTGTTTTTCACCGGCTCTGGTTCTGAAGCAAATGATACTGTCGTCCGTATGGTTCGCCATTACTGGGCTTCCGAGGGACAACCGGATCGGAAGGTAATCATCTCTCGCGAAAACGCCTATCACGGCAGCACTGTCGCAGCAGCCAGTCTGGGCGGCATGAAGCCCATGCACGCTCAGGGCGGCCTACCCATTCCTGATATCGAGCATATCGGCCAACCCTACTGGTACCAGGAGGGTGGCGATCTGACCCCGGACGCTTTTGGAGAAAAGATTGCCGATGAACTTGAAGAAAAAATACTCGCTCTGGGCGCAAATAAAGTGGCTGCATTCATCGCGGAACCGATCCAGGGTGCCGGTGGTGTCATCATCCCACCTTCAACCTACTGGCCTCGCATCCAGGAAATTTGCTCCAGGTATGACGTGCTCATCGTCGCCGATGAAGTGATTTGTGGGTTTGGCAGAACCGGCAAATGGTTCGGCTGCGATTATTTTGACATCAAGGCTGACCTGATGCCGATTGCCAAAGGGCTCTCTTCAGGATACTTGCCTATAGGTGGAGTACTTGTTAGCGACAGAGTAGCTACGGGCCTGATCGAGAAGGGTGGTGAGTTCAATCATGGCTTCACTTATTCAGGTCACCCTGTGGCTGCTGCAGCAGCAATAGCGAATCTAAATATTCTTATGGGCGAGGGAATGGTCGATCGTGTTGACAAGGTAATCGGCCCTTATACTGCCGAAAAATGGCATCCCCTGACAGAACACCCGCTGGTCGGTGAGGCTAGGATTATCGGCCTGATCGGCGCTATAGAATTGGTCAAGGACAAAGACACCCGTCAATTCTTTGATAATCGAGGGGACGTTGGCACAATCTGTCGTGATATCTGTATTGAAAACGGGCTTGTCATGCGTGCGGTCGAAGACACTATGATCATGTCGCCGCCGCTTTGTATTTCAGAAGGTGAAATTGATGAGCTAGTGGAACTGCTGACTCGTTGTCTTGATTTAACAGCGGAAAAGGTGCTGTAAGAGAGACACCCCTTTCAGCCAGGAAGATAGAAATATGACGTCACGAGATGAATTGCTGGGGTACCGCGAGAGTTCTATGACCTTTGCAGGAGAACTCAGTTTTCTGAGACGTAAAGTCACCCGGGATATCTCTAACGCCGATATTGTTGTCTCTGGCATACCGTTTGACAGCGCCACAACAAACCGGCCAGGAGCGCGATTCGGTCCACAGGCCATCCGCGCGGCATCTGTACAGCTCGCTGAACTGGCTGATCATGCCTTTCCTTCTAAAGTTAACCTGTTCGCAGACCTCGCCATTGCCGACTACGGCGACTGCGAACTGCCTTCCGGTTATCCAGGCCAGGTCGTCGAACGCATTTTCAACCACGCACAGTCGCTGTTACTGCACGACGTGATGATGGTTTCCCTGGGAGGGGATCACTTCGTCACCTACCCCCTGCTCCAGGCACACGCTGAAAAATACGGCCCACTTTCCTTACTCCACTTCGATGCCCATGTTGACACCTGGGAAGATGATGGCGAAAGCCTGGACCACGGATCCATGTTTTTACGCGCCTTGAGAGAAGGCATCATCGTGCCTGAAAAATCTGTTCAGGTTGGTATCCGTTCGCTCAGTGATGAAGACTACGGCTTTACCGTACTTGATTCCCCATGGGTTCATGAACATGGCACAAACAATACCGTCGCCCGTATCAAAGAAGTCATTGGTGATTCACCGACCTACCTGACCTTTGATATCGATTGCCTGGATCCCGCCTTTGCTCCCGGCACCGGGACGCCGGTAGCTGGAGGCCTGACCAGCATGCAGGCGCTGACCATCATTCGGCAACTGGGTGGTTTGAATTTTATCGGCATGGACCTGGTTGAAGTTGCGCCGGCCTACGACCATGCCGAGATCACTGCCATCGCCGCCGCTACCATTGTGCATGACTTTATTGCCCTCCAGGCGAAGGCATTGTAAGAGGTCTCCTGAATCAGGCGTTATTTGTCTGAGCTTCAAGAATTCTGCGCTGTTCCTGACGATGAAGGACGACACCGGCGAGGACTACTCCCAGCCCGACAATAGTGATGACGATGGTTGCCAATGCATTAATATCCGGCGCAACACCCAGCTTGACCTTGGAAAAGATAACCATTGGCAGCGTGCTGGCACCAGGGCCGGACACAAAGCTCGAAATAACAAGATCATCCAGTGAGAGAGTAAACGCCAGCAACCAACCTGCCAACATCGCTGGTGCAATCAGTGGCAATGTAATATCAAGTGTGATCTGAAAAGGTCGTCCACCGAGGTCCATCGCTGCGTCGATCAATGATCTATCGAGCGTCGCAAGGCGCGACTGCACGATAACGGCAACAAAAGCCATCGAGAAAGTGATATGGGCAATAGTGATGGTCATCGCACCACGCGTTTCAGGCCAGCCGACCAACTGCTCACTGGTAATGAACAAGAGCAAGAGAGAAAGACCGGTGATGACTTCAGGCATGACGAGCGGCGCCGCTATTAGTCCCATAAAAAGCAACCTACCACGAAATTTCCCCATTCCCATGAGCGCCAATCCAGCCAGTGTGCCAAAAAGAGTCGCAACGGTTGCACTGATGAAGGCAATGCGCAGGCTCAATAGCGCGGCATCAATCACCTGTTCATTTTCAAATAGTGCGGCATACCAACGAAATGAAAAGCCGCCCCATACTGTTGGAATTCTGGAGTCATTAAATGAGTAGACAACAAGCAATGCGATCGGGAGATATAGAAAGGCATAGCCAAAAAAAAGACTGCCGATCAGAAAGGTTGACCGTCGCTTCACTGTTTTTGCTCCAGATCGGCTGACTGGTAACGATTGAGCAACATCATCGGCACAACAAGAAGCCCAAGAAGGATTGCCGCTACTGCAGAAGCAACAGGCCAGTCCCGGTTATCATAAAATTCATTGAACAACTGTCGACCGATCATAAGGGAATCTGGCCCGCCCAGCATCGCTGGAATCACGTACTCTCCCATCGCCGGAATAAAAACGAGCAGACATCCCGCAACGATGCCCGGCCAGGACATCGGGATAGTAATGTCCATGAACGCACGATAAGACGATGCACCGAGATCAGACGCCGCCTCAACCAGGGTATAGTCCAGGCGTTCCAGGTTCGCATAAAGTGGCAGAATCATGAACGGCAGATAGGAATAGACGATACCAAGGTAGACGGCAGTATCCGTGTAAAGAATCTTTAACGGTTCATCAATCACGCCAATGGCAAGCAGTAGATTGTTGACCAGCCCGTGTGTCGAGAGCATACCCATCCAGGCGTAGACTCGAAGTAAAAACGAAGTCCAGAACGGCAGAATCACAAGCAATAGTAAAATGGTGCGCAGGTTAGGCGCCGCCCGTGCAATAGCATAAGCCATCGGATAACCAATGATCAGACACCAGAACGTTGAGACCCCAGCAATCCAGATAGATTTGAGATAACTGATCACATAGAGATTGTCTTCAATGAGGAACAGGTAGTTGTCGAAAGTAATCTGAATCTGGCTTAACCCGTTTTGTGACCAGTCAATTAGCGCTGTAAATGGTGGTTGCGCAATGATCGGGTCAGCAAAGCTGATTTTAAAAACGATAAGAAACGGCACACAGAAAAACACAGCCAACCAAACGTAGGGTATGCCTATCGCCAGACTACGCCACAATTTATCCCCACTGCTCAACGATGCATGCTCCTGTTCCTGCTTCCGGGGTTACTCATGACCGAAGAATAATACTGCTAGCCGGATCCCAGGAAAGATAAACCTCGTCTTCCCAATCGACGGCGCGCTCGGAAAGCCGGGATTGATTTTGCGCGTTCACCTGGATGATCGTTTCGTTCGAAGTCTTCACCCTGTAAATAGAGTGGTTACCATAGTAGCCAAGATCCCAGACGGCGCCCTTTATACAGTAGGGACCGTCCTGTGAAGTCTTACTAATGGCTATCTTCTCTGGTCGAACGGCCACCCAGATATCATCCCCCACCGACAATTCAGGGATTCCACGCGATGGAATAACCCCACAGGCTTCTGTGTCGATTAGGACGTCATCATCGTTTATTTCCTGAACAACCCCCTTGAACATATTAGTTGTGCCGAAGAACTCTGCCACAAACTTGTTGCATGGATACTCGTAGATCTCAGTTGGTGTACCGATTTGAACAAATCTGCCTTCATGCATCACAGCGATCCGCGTGGCGAGGGTCATCGCCTCTTCCTGGTCGTGGGTGACTACAACGAAGGTGACTCCCAGTTCTTCCTGAATGTCCATTAACTCAAACTGTGTGTGTTCCCGTAATCTCTTATCCAGTGCAGCTAGCGGTTCATCCAGCAATAATACCTTCGGTCGCTTGATGAGAGCTCTAGCCAGGGCAACACGCTGCAGTTGCCCTCCTGACAGCTGATGGGGTTTACGAGCCCTGTATTCGGTAAGCTGAACCAGAGCAAGCATTTCATCAACCCGCACAGCGACCTCGCTTTTAGGCAGGCCTTCCTTTTTAAGACCATAAGCCACATTGTTTTCCACTGTCATGTGCGGGAAAACTGCATAAGACTGGAACATCATATTGACAGGGCGCTCGTATGGCGGCACGTCTGTCATATCGGAATTATCGATAACGATTCGACCCGTATTCGGTGTTTCAAACCCCGCCATCATACGTAAAAGCGTAGTTTTGCCACTGCCTGAGCCGCCTAGAATCGCGAACAGCTCTCCTTTGTGAATGTTCAAGCTGACATTATCAACAACAGGAGCGCCATCGAACCGTTTGGTCACGCCCTGGATCTGTATAAATGGAATGCTGTCTGCCTTCGCAGTCGTTGGTGGTTTTTCGGTCATTTCAAAGTCCGGATTTAATCCGGGTCCAGGAACGGGATCGCCGGCGTTCTATTTTCGGAGGGAGGATATTGGTAACGCTAAGCCTGTCCAGTACCGTTTGGTCAGGGTAAACAGCAATGTCTGAAGTCATGCTTTCGTCAACAAGTGGGGTCGCCTTTAAATTGGCATTCGCGTAACCCGTGTAGTCAGATATCACCGCAATAACATCGGGCCTCATCAGGTAGTTGATAAAAAGATGTGCCGCATCGGGATTAGGCGCGTCTGCCGGAATATAAATCAAATCGAACCAAATCAAAGAGCCCTCGATTGGGATGTTAAACTTGAGTTCAATGTCGATGCCCTCGTCTGCTGCTAGCCTGTTTGCTACTGAATAGTCACCAGAGTAACTTTGCGCAATGCAGACTTCCTGGGCGGGAAGATCCAACAGCATTTTGCTGGAGCTAAAATACTTGATATATGGCCTGATCGCGCGAAGGAGGTTTTCAGCCGCCTTCAGTTCAACAGCCACGGTTGAGTTGGCATTGTAGCCGAGGTAAACCATCGCCATACCCAGCACGCTGCTTGCCGAATCAAGCAACGTCACACCACAATCGGCAAATCGCGAGACGATATCCGGGTTGAAGATAAGATCTGCACTGTCAATCGGCGCATCAGCCATTCTCTCCAGTACCATCCCCTTGTTATAGGAAAACCCAGTGGTACCCCACATGTAGGGGAACCCGTATCGGTTGCCAGGATCAAATACAGCAACGCGTTCCAGCAGTGCTGGATCAAGGTTTTTCCAATTAGGCAACTTTTCGCGATCGAGCTCCTTGTAGATACCAATTGGAATCAGCTGCGCCGAATTTGAGGCCGCGTGAACGACAACATCATATCCTGACTTACCCGCCATCAGTTTTACATCGACAATCTGACTATTGTCATAGACATCGTAATTGACCTCGATACCAAACTCTTCCTCAAAGTCCTTCAACGTTGTCTCACCAATGAAATCCGCCCAATTGTAGACATTGAGAGAACCGCCGGACTTTTCTTCAGCGCACGCAGTCCCCATGTGAAAAAACACACCAAGCGCTAAAAAAACGCACAACTCGATCGACCGTGACATAACGTGCAAGCTAACATGGACCAGAAAAGCTGGAAAGCAAAATTGGATAGGTCACGCCCCTATACGACAGGAATGCGCAGAAACTGCCCCGCAGTGTACTCTTGTATACCAGAGCGAGCTGGACAAAAAATTGAGAGCAGGAATGAAACATGAACGGTGAAGAACACACAGCTTCCTACTATGCGGCGACAAGGAACAACCAGACGACTTACCCTCAACTTGAGGGTGAACATGAGACCGATATTTGTATCATCGGCGGCGGATTCACCGGCGTTGCCTGCGCACTGACTCTGGCTGAACGTGGTCATAGCGTGACAATTGTCGAACAGAACCGAATCAGTTGGGGCGCATCAGGAAGAAATGGTGGTCAACTGATCCACGGTCTTAGTGGTACCAAGCATCTTTCAAAACATTTGAGCTGGGATAAGATCTGGCAGCTGAATTACCGCGGCAATGAAATTATTAAAGATCGGGTCGAAAAGTACGGCATCGATTGCGATCTGAAGTCCGGCTATATCGAGGTGGCGCTTAAGAAAAGCCACATGGAAGGCATCAAGCAAGACTACGAGGAACATGTTGAACAAGGGCTGGGAGAGCATCTTCGCCTGGTAGATGAAGGTGAAGTTGGCGAGTTACTCGGCACTGATGCCTACATGGGAGGATTGATGAACGATCTGAACGGTCACCTGCACCCAATCAATCTTTGTACGGGAGAAGCCGACGCGGCCGCCAAACTTGGCGCAACCATCTTTGAGCAAACAGAAGTCACCGGAATTACCCACGGCAAACAGGCGCGGATCCACACTAAGACGGGTGACATCGTCGCCAACAAAGTGCTAATTGCTGGCAATGCCTATCACCGGCTCGAACCTGGAAAACTTTCTGGCCTGGTCTTCCCCGCTGGCAGCTACATTATCGCGACCGAGCCGCTCTCAGACGAGATTGTAAACAAGATCAACCCACAGGATTTGGCGGTTTGTGATCTCAGCAACGTGTTGGATTATTACCGGTTGTCTGCAGACAATCGTATGCTGTACGGAGGCCGCTGTAATTATTCCGGTAAGGTACCCTCGAGCATCAAGGAAAGTATGCGCCCGCGCATGCTGGATGTTTACCCGGATCTTGCGGACGCCCGAATTGACTACGAGTGGGGTGGCAATATTGGAATTGTGATCAAGCGCGTACCGCTCCTGGGACGTGTTTCCGATAACGTTTTCTACTCTATGGGGTACTCTGGACATGGCATAGCGCCTACGCATATCGCTGCTGAAATTATGGCCGATGCCATGGAAGGAAATACCGAAGTCTTGGATGCCTACGAGAAGATCAAACATTGGCGAATACCTGGCAGCCAATGGTTTGGCAATCAGATTGTTGCATTAGGAATGTTGTATTTTCGGGCCATCGATCTCAGTCCACTCTAGCGCATGGGATCTTGAGACACTAAGGACTGCTTTTTTCGTACTGCAGCCCGTCATCCACTATTTCATACCAGTCAGCCTTCGAAGTCACAAACTCGTGAATTGCAGGCGGGTGCGACAGGTCACCCTCCAGAGCGCCCATTGAAACATAGCGAACGGATTCGTCTTCCACGGCATCAGCGATAAGCGTTGAGCCGCACTCACTGCAGAATGTACGGACGACATTTGCCGAAGAACTATAGTGTGTCAGCTGCGGTTCACCTGACAAAAGCCTGAAAGCGCGCCTATCCACGGTTGCAAACGTTGCGAACGCGGCCCCATGCAGGCGCCGACACATCGAGCAGTGACAATGACTGAGTGCCTGAATCTCTGATTCAATCTCAAATTTTACTGTTCCGCATTCACATCGGCCTTTCAGCATTTCAGGTTCCTGATTCTTCGAGTTCACCACGCCACTCACTCAAGTTCATCTCAATGGCCACAAAGCCCCCTACCCACAGCATTGTGTCCCACAAATAAAGCGTGTGCCCTAACCAGGCCCAGTAAACGCCCAGGCTGAGAAGCAGCGAATACCCCAGCAGCTTTGTCCAGTTAAGGACTGTTGTCGCAATGCCACGGCTGATACCCCGATCCTGCATTCCTACAACAAGTTCAATCGCAATAATGATTACCAACCAGATCACTACCTCAGCAAAGTCAGCCCAGGCTAGCTGACGCTCCAGTCGCAAACCCTCGGCATCAGCAACGACATCATCACCCGCGACCCAATAGAATTTGGTGTCGGGCGAGAGTGTTCCGCAGGAACTACCAGTCACTTCATGGTAATCCAGATTGTAGGTATAGGAGAGATCCTTATCTGCAAGCTGGCAGAGGTTTGTGACATTCTCTACAGGAAGAGTCTCCCGAACTTCAATCACGTATTGCCCGAAAGCAAAAATTGTATAGGCGATCATGGTGAAGCAAATGACCCTGATAGCGTGCAATAGTATCGTTACCCTGGGTGTGAACTGCTCATCATCGAGAACGTAGGTTTCAAGCTCCAGCATAATAAGCAGTATGAACCAGGCTGTCTCGTCAATCGTTGTGGCGAAGGCACTAAACCATTGCCCCAGCTCAGCACCCTGCCCAAGGGTATAGTTAGCCGCCGACCAATCTTCTTTAATATAAAAACAGAAGTTAACGAACAGCAGAAGGTATACCACCCACTTAAAGGCCTGCTGAAGTTTGTGTGGGTTCCAGTTGCTGTAGAAAGAAGTAGTTGCCATCGGGACTAAGTTGAATATCCTGCTCCACACTATTCATCCATCCCTATACGCTTGGAGGCTGATTGGCAGAACATTTGACTACTGTCTAACAAGCGGGCCCTAGACATCCCTAAATATATTTACGTAAGTGTAAAGACAATGGCAAAAGAGACAGGAAAATACGATGTGATTGTGATCGGTGCGGGTCACAATGGTCTGACCTGCGCCGCTTACCTCGCCGCTGCAGGACTAAAAGTCAAAGTGCTAGAGCGCCGATCGGTAGTGGGGGGGGCGGCGGTGACAGAGGAGTTTCATCCGGGGTTTAAAAACTCGGTTTACGCCTATTCCATCAGCCTGTTAAACCCAAAGATTATCCGTGACCTCAATCTGTCCCGGCATGGCCTGACGATTTTCGAACGCCCTGCTCGCACATTGAGCCTACTTGAAAATGATCACCTGCTGCTTAGTCGAGACGAGGAACAGGCACGCCGAGAGATTGCACGATTCTCAAAACGTGACTCAACGGTCATTGATGAATTCGAAGCACAAATTGGGCGTGTCGCTCTGGCCATGCGCGAAATTGCAATGGCATCACCTCCTGAAATAGGCGGCGGATGGAGAGACCTGTTGTCTCTGGCTACTGCCGGAAATACGTTTAGAAAACTCAGTGCAGACGACCAAAGTGTCCTGATTGAACTCATGACCAAATCCCTCGGAGACTATCTCGATTCATGGTTCGAAAGCGACGCGCTTAAAGGTATTTTTGGCCTTGAAGGTATTATCGGTAACTTCGCTGACCCCTATCAGTCTGGTACTGCCTACGTCCTCCTGCACCATACCTTTGGTGAAGTTAACGGTACCACCGGCGCCTGGGGTATCGCCCGGGGCGGCATGGGTGCGATTACCGATGCCATGAAAGCATCAGCGATTGAACGCGGAGTCGAAATCGAAACAAGTGTAGGCGTGAAAGAAATCGTTGTCTCTGGTGGCCGTGCTGCAGGCGTTATCACCGATGATGGCAGGGAAATCGGTGCGCGTGCTATCGCTGCCAACGTGCATCCGCAGACTTTACTGCTGAATCTGCTCGAACCAGGGCTACTCGATGACGCGACACATCGACGCATCAGCAATCATCGTAGTCACTCTGCAACGTTTAGGATGAACGTTGCTCTCTCGGAGCTGCCAAGGTTCTCCTCGATGTCAGGGAAAGATGATTTTCATTTCAAAGGAGCCATAGAATTAAGCCCGTCACTTTCCTATCTGTCCGAGGCCTATTCAGATGCCAAAACGATGGGCTGGTCCAGAAAGCCCGCGATTTCGATGCAGGTACCTTCTACACAGGATGACAGTCTGTGCCCGCCAGGTAGCCATGTGGCCAGCCTGTTCTGCCAACATTTCCAGCGTCACCTGCCTGACGGCAGTTCGTGGGATGACGTCAGGGAAAAGGTAGCAGACCAGATTATTGACACTATCGATCAGTACGCACCCAATTTCAAAGGCTCCGTGCTGGGTCGTCAGATTAAGTCACCTCTCGATATTGAACGGGATCTGGGCATGGTTGGCGGCGACATTTTTCACGGCACCCTGGACCTGGATCAACTCTACTCCATGCGTCCTGTTCCCGGTTATGCCGGGTACCAGATGCCGGTTAACAGTCTCTATCTTTGTGGTTCAGGCGCACACCCGGGTGGCGGCGTTACCGGACTACCGGGTCACCACGCCGCACGCAAGATGCTTCAGGATAGGAACAAATGGTGAAGCGCCACTACTGCCTGATCGAAACAGGGCTGGCACCCGAGTCCCTTGTGCCACGACATGGTACCTATCCATCCATGGGCAACGACCTTATGCTTCAATGCCTTGACCATTTTGACTCAACTGCCGTAAGTCCATTCAGTGGCGATTCTCTCCCTGATCCTGAAGCCTTCGATGGCTACATGATCATGGGCTCTGAGTTCAGTGTGAACGACGACAGTCCATGGATTGAATCTCTATTGAGGTTTATCCAGGAGGTGGTGCACAGGTCGGTCCCTCTGGTAGGTATCTGCTTTGGTCACCAGGCGATTGCGAAGGCATTGGGGGGAACTGTTGAAAGTGGAAACTGGGTCGTCGGCGCAACTCCTTACGCCAGGGAGGATGCCAGCGAACCACTGATCTCGATCGCCTACCACGAAGATCAGGTTGTCATTGCCCCACCAGAGACAACGCTGCTGATGAATAGTGCCGATTGTCCGATCGCTTCACTGCGTTATCAATCCGCCCCCTGCTGGACAATACAGTCACACCCTGAATTCACGCCTTCTTTCGCACGAGACCTGTTTGAGCTTACCCGGGGCAGCCCACTAACGGATGATGTTTGCGATGCAGCCATCGCCAGTGTCGATGATTTCTCACCTGATCTTGATTCGATTCACCAGGAGATCAGGCGAACATTTCAGCACTAAACCTGTTCAGCCTGGGTTTCTTCCAGCAGGATATCGATAGCTAGAGAATCAGCTATTTCAGTCAGTTGTTCATCCACGACCGACATCGAAAGCGAAGGCTCCACCTCAATATTTGCGTTGCAGGTAAACATCGGCACGCCACTCATCGCTGCAGGCGCTACGGTTGAAGATACCTCAGTCAGGTTGATGCCATGCTCAACCAGAGCCCGGGTAATTTCATTAAGGATACCTGGCCGATCGTTACCGAGAATGTCGAGCGTGTACTGTTTAGATTCCAGTCTGGCGTGAGGCTCAGCCGCTTTTATGATCAAACTGAACCGCCCTTGGGCTAATGATGACAGCGCACCTTCGAGCATTGCGGCCTGTTCGTTCGTTGCACTGACTCTCGCAAGTCCCGCGAACTTCCCTCCCAGCCTGATCATCCTGCTTTCCAGCCAGCTACCTTCATACCGGCTAACGACATCCGTTATCTCATGAACGAACCCCGGACGGTCATCGCCGATGAATGAAAGTATAAAAAATCGCATAGTGATACCTGGAGACTTTACGCCGAAATTCTGGCTTACAGTGTATTACAGAATATCCGATCTTACATGCGGATATGCGCGCCATCACACGGCCTGAGTAAACTGGCTAGAGGGTACTGGCGCATTCAGGGCTAACCATCCAGGACTCGACTGATCGGCGGAGCCAAACAACGGACCAATGGTGCAGTACCGATGGGTGCAGTGGTTAATGCACAGCACTAACTGCTATAGCTTCGGTGGGAGATAAAATTCCAGCACCACCTTATCTCCCTGTCTGATTTCTCCAGCAACGTCCACCACACCAACGACACCGCGCTGCTTCTTTGAGGCAACGATGAACTGCCTCGGTGTCACGGCTGACCCCTTATTTGTCACATATAGATTTGAAATTTTTTCCGCCATATCACTGCAGGGTGGATTGTAAGATTCAACCATTAGAATAGCGCCTGACTCAAACTTAAGGCGCGAACCTCGCGGCAACTTTGAGAATTCAGGAATACCTGCGATGCACAGGTTAGCCCCCAGGTCTTCCGCACTCAGCGGCTTCTGCAACTCGAGAGCCACTGACATCGCATCTAGTTCCTCAACTGAAACCGCGGACCACTGCCTGTCATTTCGCCGGACGGTACCTGCAGGATCACTGTCATGTTCATAAGCAATACGAGACTCACCCTGATGATTATCGCCTGCAAAACCATCCAGTTCCGCTGTGATAGTCGAAACCAACTGTTTGCTCATGTCTTCCCGGGTGCCGATGTGCACGGAAACAACCTTGCCTGGTGAATGCTTCAAAGATCAGCCCATCAAATGCTTAAGCAAGAGATACTATGTCACTCGGTATAGTCAGAATTCCTCGCCTAACCGCGCGTATACCTTGTCTGTTATTGCTTTCTATGATCTGGTGTTCTTTATAAAAATCAGGTGAGTTATCACCTTGTCCCTGCCACAAAAAAAGTGACCACTGATGGCCAACCTCAAACAAAGCGCTTTCTTCGAATTCCTCAACCGGCGTGAGGATCCCAGCCACACATCTTTTGTTGCAAACAGTGAGCTGGACATAGACTACATCGATTGGAATGGCCAACTGCTGCCGATGGATCATGGGGATAGCGAGTATGAGTACCGGTCAATTCGCCACGAGTGTGCCCTGTTTGACATTTCACCGATGCGCAAAATCAGAATCTCCGGGAGTGACGCAGGTTCGTTTCTAGATATCCTCCTGACACGTCCGGTCAGCCACCTGACACCCTGGCACGCCAGCTACGTTGTCTTTTGCACCGAAGCGGGTTACCTGAAAGATGATGCAATGCTCTACAAGTTCTCAGATGAGGACTATCTGCTGCTGCCATCTGATATCGACCATTGTGACTATTTTGGCCAACTTGCTGACACACGAAGTTTCACCAATATTACATTCACCGAATGCACCAACACCCTCATCGGTATGGCCCTCCAGGGACCATGTGCTGCGGCGGTAGCAGACGAAATGGGGTTCGCCGAGGCCAGAAACCTTGAGCCCTATGAGTTCCGCTACCTGGAATCTGTCATCGGTGACGTACTTGTTACCCGAATGGGCTTTACCGCCGACCTGGGCTATGAATTCTGGATGAGCCCCCAACAGTGCACAGGCTTTACGGCTCAAATTGATGCCGCTCGACGGGCGCTCTCTCTCCGCATCCCAGGATATGGCTTGAATGCACTTGAAGCCTGTCGAATAGAAGGTGGCTTTGTCGTTGCTGGCTGGGACTTTTCGACGGAGCTCGACCCTCAACCTGGTTTCGAACGAACACCCTTTGAGACTGGCCTTGGCTGGTTGGTCGATCTTGAAGGCACGGACTTCGTCGGCCAGGAAGCACTTTCAGCGCTCAAGGCTAACTCTCGATTCCTGATTCGACGGATTTCAACTGACGCCACCGGTTCACTGGTTGGTGTTCCCCTGATCGCGAATGTCGATAATCAGATACTGACGATCGGTGTCGTTAACTGTTCAGCCTGGTCATGGGGACTCAGCACGACGATCGGCAACGCTTCAGTCGAGCCAGCATTTCGCGACGTCGAGGCGTGTTGGCTGGATCTCGAGGATAAACGTTTCGATGTTCAATTGCGCCGAGGGCCGCATATTCAACTCGCGCGGCGTGACCAGATGCCCGCTCCACTCAACTCATTCCGCGTGGATTAAAGCCTACCGATAGTGATCCCGCCCCGGACATCATTCAGCCCTGATGACTCGTACCGGGAAATGCTGTTCCGCTATGACACCGATGGTGCAATCATCATCCCTGATCTTGTGGGTTCAGGGACTATTTCCGAAATGAGGCAGGCGGTTATCGAGCACGCCAGAAAGACCTCTCCGTTGATCGCCATATCCAGACTCAGCCACTGATTTTAACTAACCGAAAGGTGGTATGTATAAAATTCATTGTCTTTCTTCCAACCCTCTTTCTCGTATAGCTTCTGGCCGGGAAAATTGTCAACGGCGGTTTCAAGGGTCAGCCGCTCATAACCATTTTCTCTGGCAAATCTTAACGCCTCGTCCATTAACGCCTTGGCAACTCCTCTCCTCCTCACGTTTTCTTCCACATAAAGGTCGTAGAGAACCAATCGTGTTATCAGATCAACTGAACAGAAAGTTGCATAGAGTTGCGTGAACCCGATAGCTTGACCGCTATCTTCAGTAGCCAGGAAGACTATCGATTCGTCGTTTGACAATCGCCGCTCAAGATACTCCCGGCAGCGTGGTTCATCCGTTGGTTGCTCGTAAAACTGGCGGTAACGATCAAATAATGGCGCCACCTGCTTCACTTGTTCAAGTCCGGCACGTTCAATTTTCATCACTTAGCTCCCGCGTTTAAACAGTGGCAGTATCCCCAGCCTATTCCCCGAATCCACGGAATTACCCTCCCCATCGCGGAGTTCGCGGGGTGGATCAAACCGCTGGGTCAACGGTGTGACGACTAACATGGTCACAAGACAGGCTCCCAGCCCGATAAAGTCGGCAGGTAGTTCCGGTGCCAGGTAAAGCGCGGCTAACCAGGCAATTATACCTGCGGCCATCGCTGACAATGCGCCGGTTCGGTTCGCCTTTCGCCACCAGACACCCAGTATGAACGGCACAATCATCGCTGCGAGACCCAGGATATTGGCGTTCACCATCAGGTCAAAGACAACCTGGATTTTCATTGCAACTACAATTGCAACCAGGCCGCTTACCGGAATAGCCCACTTGGCAACCATCAGCGTTAGCCGATCCGAGGGGTTACGGACGACGAGCGGTAGCACGTTTCTCGCCAGCACACTCGCGTTCGCGAGCAGGGCGCTATCGGCTGAACTCATGATCGCAGCCAACATCGCACCAACGAAAATAGCAATAGCGGCGGGATGGAGGTGTTGAATGGCCATCGCAGGGATGACCTGCTCTGAAGCAGCCAGTTCCGGCATGGTGACACTGCCGATAATCCCGAGCATTACAGGAATCATGCCGAACATCAGATAGCCAAACCCACCAATGTAGAACGAGTTCTGCGCAACGCGTTCATCCTCTGCTGCAGACACCCGCTGAAACAGTGTTTGCGCCGAGATATCAACAACCCCGATGATCGTCCATGCACGCAGATAGTTGAGCCACTGCTCTCCTGTATTCTGGAAAGGCAGCATGCGGAAAGTCTGTTCGGGAAGCTGCGGTGAAATGGCACTCCAGCCGCCTACATCTATCAGTACGACGACCAGCAAAACCAACAGGCCGATCATGATAATCAGCATCTGGACGAAATCCGTCATCGCGACCGCCCACATCCCTCCAACCGCGGTATAGATAAAGATGACGATGGCGCCTCCAATAATACCTGCCTCAAGAGGAATAGAAGTGAGTGATTCGAAGACAACACCAAACGCAACCAACATGGCACCTACCCATACCGTGTTTGAAAACAGCGTTGTAATGACAATCCCGTACGATGCGGTTTTACCAAACCGCTGTTCCATGAAGTCAACAACCGTTGTCATCCGCAACCTGCGAAACATGCGGGCAAAAAATAAGCCGATGAGCAGTAAAGCGAGCGCACCACCCCAGGGGTCTTCGATTACGCCCATCATCCCATCGTCATAGGCCGCCCCAGCGCCCCCAAGCATCATCGCACCCCCAAACCAGGTTGCCATGACCGTCATGGAGCAAAGCCAAATGGGCATGCTTCGCCCCGCCAGCATAAAATCAGAAACCGAATGGTTTCTGCCCGAGGCATAAATGCCGACGCCAATCATTAGTACCATGTAAAGTGCAACGCCGATTATTATTGTTGTTTCGTTCGACATGGGTTTCCTTTTTTACGCCAATAAATAATTCAGTAAAATACAACCATTGCAAAAAGATCAGGTTCGATCACGTCGAGCCAGGTAAGAATAGAGGAGAAAAGAAGCGCCCATCCCCAGCACTAGTATAGCCAGGGAAATCTTATCGCGATGTGGGGTTTCGGGTATCCAGATGGCTGCGTATTCAAACCAATAGAGTGCATACATGGATACAACCCATGGCAGCAAGGCCAGGATGATATCGAGCATTGAACGGGTCCTGGATTTAGGGATCTCGGGCATGTCCGCATTCTCTCACCAAACGCCCCTATATTAGCTCATTCCAGAAAGATGTTTAGGCCTTGCCTGTAGGATCGAAGTTCAATTTCAGCCAATAGACACCCCTGTCAATCCGTCGAAGCCTCTTTCTTGACCTATCGGGAGGGGTGTTCCGTAGCCTTCCTGGATGAGAAGATATCCCTTGTCGCGCAATCGGTTGAAGTCTCAAAGCATGAATCTGGATTTTTTCTTGAAGAGTAAATTACTGAACGGATGGGGTTTGTTCGGACTGATTGCAGGACCGATATGTTTTGTCATCATTGTCGAATCAATCGCTGCGGACCTAAGGACCGGTGCCGGCGTGTCTGAGATGATCGGGTTTTCAGTACGAGTCGCCGTGCCTTTTATTTATCTTGTGGTCGCTGCTTCGTCTGTTCACGCGCTATTTCCGAGTTCGTTTTCCCGCTGGTGGTTGCGCAATCGCAAGTATCTCGGGCTCTGCTTTGCCGTGGCCATGGCATGGCAGGCTACTTTTATCTACATCATGTCGAATTTCTACCGAGACTATTATTACCAGGACGTTTACCTGCTGCGCGACGAAATTGAAGGAAGCGCCGGTTATATCTTTCTGGTTGCGATGGTTGTGACTTCATTCCCGTTGGGTCGCGGCCTCATCAACCGGTCACAGTGGAAACTCCTGCACACTTTTGGAATTTACTTTTTGTGGGCTTATCCCTTCAGTGTCTACTGGTGGCTCCTCTACTATTACGAGAGCGCCAGCCCTTTAGACTATGTGTATTACTGGGCTGGATTTATAGCAGTAGCCCTCAGAATCACTGCATGGGGGAAAAAGCGTGAACGCGCCGAAAAACATATCGCCCTAAAATTCTTAGGGATTACACTCATCGCCACCGGCATCACAGCTTCCGCTACCGGATTGTTGTGGCAAAAAACGATGACCGAATTTATTACGACACCAACCTGGTCTGCAGATCTTGTGTTGTGGCTGCCATTTTGGCCATTCGAGCCATTTCTACCGCTTTTTCTTATTGGTCTTGGAACAATGACGCTGACATCCAGTAAAAAACATGCCGATTCTCGCGCCTCTTCGCCACAAACAACTCAGCTATAGCGCCGCTTCTTTCAAAGAGCGCATGAGCTAACCTCCATTGTATGCTGCGGTGTCGACAACTATAAGTTCGCGGTAGTCTTCTGTCATTTCCCAGGTCCCTAGAAAACCTTTTTGAAGCATAAACATTTCACCCGCTTTGTAAGTGACAGCATTTCCAGCATTGTCCGTCAGGATCAGTTTACCCTTTAGAACTATTACAAATTCATCGTAGGTAGTTGGCGCATCGAACACGAGCCTTGCCGGGCCGGAATCCCATACGGAAACAATATTCTCACCCTCGAAGATGATAGTTTCACTATTGGACAGACCCCCATGCTCAACCGTGATCCAGTCGATTTTTCCAAGTGGCTCAAGTTCCATTGCGTTCAGGCCGGCCATAGACCAGCTTTCTGGTGGCGAAATTTTTACTACCTCCGACCCAAACGCTGATGCAGAAGGTAGTAAACCTAATTGCACCACCAAAGTCAGAGCGATGCCTGACGCGACTGAGACCCCTACCAACCCAAAGTGCTTCCAAATTCCCTGTGACATCTGTCTCTTCCTTACAATATGAATGATCTAAGATATGAAGCTATGAACCGCACGATGTGCTTCTTCAATCGCAGATTCCGTCATGGCGTTTGAAGCCGCGTCGGTCCCGGCTATGGCGATATTGCCAATACGTTGACGAGCGTCCTCCCACGGCCTACGCTCGTGAGGCCACATTTCCGGCCACCAGGCCACGTCACCCGATGCCTGATCAACTGAATACGCATAGCCATGTGGCCATCGGTTGACCGTGATACCGGCAATATCTCGAGCCGGATCAAAACCACCCGGCCCAAGTATACGGCCAAGTTGATCGCGCACATTACGCTCGAAGGTTTCGAACGACGTACCGAGAAGCTGTCGTTTACCTTCACGAAACTGATTTACCGCCGACATGCCGGGGGCCAGGGGAATGTGCTGCAAAAGAAGGACCATAGGTTCATCCGGCGACTTCGGAAACTTGTAGTCGCCAAAGCTTACCGGGAAACTCATCATCAGAGTTTGAAAGAAACTGCCGGGACAATAGGCTCGTCGAAGGCCGAGATTCACCAGGCTCCGCCAGTTTCGAATCGCTACGTTCGTATAGACGAGTGGTGCTCGCTCGGAACTCGCCATTGCAGCGGACTGAGTCACCGGCACTTCATCGCACACATAAGGAAGCATCGAGTGGTAGCCGGCCCAGACAACCTTTTCTGCCGTTACCATTTCCCCTTCGTTGTCACGCACATAGGTAACGTCGAGGTTTCCTTTGAGGTCCGCAATCTGGTGTTTTAGCGCAACAACCGTACTGCTCAACCGAATTCGTGTAGCGCTACCCGGCTGGTCGAGCCTGGCATAATCGAAACGCGTATTGACTATTTCCTCCATCGAAGTGCCGGGAGCGATTCCCTGAATGAGCTCACGAACCAGGAGCCGCGCGATAGACGCGTTGCCATCCGGGAAATGAAAATTCTCCCCGCCCTCTTCTTCGTCGCCTTCATCATCATATCCAATATCCATCCCTGCAAAGCCGGGATAGCCTTCCAGACAGGCCATCCATGCCGGGAGTGCATCTGCGCCGATTGCCCAAACGCCATGTGGCCACTTCTGGATAAAGGTCAGTGTCTCTTCACTCATTCCGGCGAACTTCTCAAGGTAGTCGCGCCAGCTATGAGACTCAACGACCGCGCGTCGTTCTGCCGATGTCATCCCGGCGAGGTAGTCTTCCTCGTCGGCGAACAGCCGCGCCAGTTCAGATTTCGCGACTGTGGACAGTGGCGCATCCTTAATAGCTTCACTGTAACCGTAGTCTCCAACGGCCAAATAGTCTGCGCCAAAAGTTTCCTTATCCAGGAAACAACCGCCTCGAAGCTTAAGAGACCTGAACAGGTTTTTATGTCGAAAATCACCATTTCGATTTACATCTATGCCAAGTTCCCTAATGACTTTTTTTGCGACTTCCGGGTAGGTTTTCGGTGCCTCCATCATCATCGTGCCACCGTAGCAAACCAAAGTCCGACCATCGACGGTGAACTCATTTCTTTTTGCATGCCCACCAAAGTCGTCATGGTTATCGAGGATCAATATTCGGGCATTCGGGTCCACGTCACGGCGATAGATATAGGCGGTAGACAACCCACTAATACCTGCACCGACCACGACAAGGTCATAGTGCTCATCCGTCTTTTTGGCGTTCCATCGCTTGCCCTGAATAGCGCCATGAGCAGTTTCAAAGGATCCTGCGTGAGAACCGCGCATACCTGTCATTCCAGGCGGATAGTACGCGGTTTGCGGGTCTACGATCGAATCGCCGCTCACACTGCTCACCGGTAGCAGCGAAGTGCCGATTGCAATGCCGACGCCATTTAGAAAATCACGCCGGGTAATTACCTGCCCCATACCCAGGCGCCGGTCATTCGAGTTCACAGACCACCTCATACATACAAACAGTGATTAAGAAGCATAGACCGTTATTCATGGCACGGTATCGCTTCCTACCCGCGCAAACGAATCGACCCTGAGTATCGATCAAATTGGATACGCTTTTCTGGAAACGGCCAAGCGCAAGTCTGCTCAAGTTACCCTACGTGCCAACCCACCCAGAATGAAAACCGTAAGGTACTCGGTGAGGGATAAGGATTCGTGCAACCGGGTCACCGCTGAAATTCTTTGCATCGATGACAACGCACTCACTTTGATTGACATTTTCGTCCTGAATGAAGCAAATAACATAACCGTCGTCTTCCTCTGACGAACCTATCTTTGGCGCAAAAACTGCCTCGCCAACATATCGTCCTTCCCCGAAATTGTGGTGCAGTGTGTTACCGGTTTCCCGGTCGAACTTCATTATCGACTTGAACGTGATAGCGCGAGTCTGGTCGAATTCCGAGGAATAGGTGTAGCGTGTTTTCGATCCTGCATAAGCCTCATTGATGCGAGAGAAGTCAGAATAGTAGTCGTGCAGTGGCCCTTCAGTGATGTCGCCGGTTTCGACATTGATGCGCCATTCATACATCTGCCCCAACAGGTCAGTGGGTTCATCTGTATCGACCTCTGCCGCGCCAATGATGTCTGATGATTTTGAACGACAGCCCTGAATCACAACCACATCACCCTCTTCCCACGCGTTCGCTGTATGGATCACGACACCAACGTCGACGGTAAACCATGTAACATCTTCGTCAGAACCGTAGCGCGGCATAATGCCAATGCGCGAGCCGTGTTCTGCTTCAAACCCCAGTGGTGACTTACCTTCCATAGCCGCTTCAATATCAAAGGTCAGCGGGAAATCGAGAAAAATCGAATAATTTTTTGAGCATGCGAAGTCGTGCATCATCACGCCCTTGGGAATCGTGATCGGCGTAGAGTGAACCAGGGCGCCTTCCTTGTTGACGACTGAATAGGTCACAAAAGGAGGGAAGGGACCATAACCAAAGGTCATCATTTCCCCCGTGCTGGGGTCAACCTTCGGGTGAGCCGTAAAAGCGTGTGTTAATTTACCGTCAAAATCTGTCGTGCCAACGGTTTTAAGGTCCGGCAAACTGAGGATATGTGGAACCGAACCTTCGTGCAGTGCATAGAGTGTTCCATTGTGATTGACGAACGCTGTGTTGCCGGGGTTCTTACCGGCGGGTGCACCTTCTGGCATTTCTGCTGGGCCACCATCGAGCATGCCGTTAAGGCCTCTCCATAGCCAGTGGTCTACTTTTCGCTCCCACCGTAAGCCTTCTGTATCAACGAAGCGATTGCGATAGGTCGCTGTGCCATTCTCGAATTGCACAGCGTGCACCATGCCGTCACCATCAAACCAATGGTACTTCTCAACGTTTGAAACATAGACAGGGTTTGGTCCTATCCGCAGATAGTGGCCTTTCAGGTCAGTTGGGATCTCACCAATGACCTGCAATTTTGTGGCGACGTGTTCTTCCTGGACCGGCCCATAGTTACCCTCAAGAAAGTAATTGCCTTCGAATACCTTTGCCGGTTCTGGGTTTGTTTTTTGTTGGATTGTCATTAGGCTTCCGCTGTAATCTTTCGGCCTATGGTAGCAGTTCCCGCATCAGTAGACCGCGCAGAGTCGAATAATTGGGGTCGAATGAACTCACGCGGGTTCCTTGATCCTTGGTTGAATGTCCCTGTTAAATTTCCTATCCTCCTGCCCGAAAGCACTTTCAAGTTGTGAAGCTGGCGCCCCACCGAATGTAACGCAAACAGCATTAACTTCAGTGAGTTAGCTACCCGCCGGAACTCGGGCAGCTCACCATACAAGGGTTTAGTTTAGACAGCCTTAAAAGCCAAGGCGCCGTGTTGGCCTTTAGCGAAGAAAAACCCACGGCCTTATTAGAACAAACTAGATATTGGAATAGAGTTTTATGGACGATTTAGAAGTACTAAAAAAATTACAAGCTGAGACTGCCCCCTGCAGCGAAATTTTAGGATTACAGTGCCTCAGGTTCCAATCAGATCCCCCTGAAATAGAAATCGAATTCAACGCAAAGTTCGAGTTTACCCATTCTGACGGGCAAGTCGTACAAGGCGGTTTTGTTGCTGCGATGTTAGATGCGCCGATGGCTCACCTGTTGGTGGGGCTTCATAAGGAAAAAATCATACCAATGACATTGGATATTAATGTCAGTTATTTAGCGCCATCGCGGCCGGGAAAATTGAATTGTGTTGCTGAGGTCGTGCAGCTCGGAAAAAGCACAGCCTTCATGGCTAGTCGACTTTATCAACAACAAAAACTGGTCGCCACGGCAACCTCAACGATAAAAATAATTCCTGTTGCATAACTGACGCTGACAAACCTGAGCCACCCATCACGGTGTTGCGGGACAACCCGTACTAAATCAGTATTCAGGTCGTTGGCGTAATTTTCCTGCTAAATTGCCTATTCGCCAGGCCGAAAGCACTTTCAATTTGTTCTGAATGGATAGGCTCGCCGGATTCTAACCCCGGTGACGTCACACGAATGTCGGTTCAATTCTGATGCTTAGTGCCCTATGAATTAGCCTTTGGGCCTAGTGCATCTCTCACGTTGACGCACCCGCTGTTTTTCGTGTTGCATCAGACGGGTGACACCCAAATCTTTGAACCGGATGCTGTCTCGACCAATATCGAACTAACTTCGTCCCCTTACTACTCTATGATATGTTTCAAGCCTCTAAATATTTAGAACAAAGGTGAAAAATGTTAAAAACATTGTGTATTAGCGCAGTTTTGTTGGTTTGTGGTTCGGTCGCCGCTGACGACCACGCAACCAAACGAGTGGCTGGTTTGGATCTAAGCCAAGGCAATTCCTTACAAATGCAATTGTGCTCGTTGAAACCGGGCAAAAAAATGAAAGACTACAAAGCTAATTTTAATGCATATATTGCTTGGTCCAAAGAGCAAGGTGTTGAAACATTTGCTTTGCGCCTTACACCTATGTACGTCACGCAACCAAATAATCAAAACGGTTACGAATGGATAGAGCTTCTTGCTGCCCCGTTTGAGGTCAGCGGCAAAGGATGGGACAAATGGCTAACGACCAAAGAAGGCCAGGCTCTCAACGAGGATTGGCAATCTATAGCTGACTGCCAGGTAAGCCTCAATCCTATATTCACGCTTTACGCTGACGAAACCATTACGGCGAAAGACACTCGTATTGTGACCATGGATTGGTGTTCGCGCTTGCCGGGCGTAAGCTCTGATCAGATTCAAGAGAAACACAAGAGCATGCTCACAAACCGTGCACCAGATTCCCCCGTGAGAGCTTGGAGCGTTGTGTATAAGGGCCTTGGTATGCGGAATGCGCCCGGCGAATATATGCACATGCTGAGTTTTGGCGACAATGCAGGCCTAAATGACTATATGAACAACTATGCGAATAATGGAGGATGGCGTCAGCGCCAGTCTTACCAGACTTCGTATGCTTCCTGCACGGGTCAAAATGTATATTTCGCCGAAGTCTTGAATCGCCCAGGCGAGTAACCGGCGGGTAGAAATATCTGTCATCCGGTCCACAATGTGTCTGGATGGCAGATCACTTACCGCTCGCTAAAGTCAGGCCATGTGACGTTATTCGGGACCTGCCTCTATACAATGGTTTGCCAGTAAAACTCGATGCCAATTTCTTGATTGCCATAGTGAGTTGTCCAAAATTTGACTAAAACTCACCACGAGATCATTGGAAACGACAGCGGCCATAGGCAGGGCCTGTTGTTAGCTCAGAATATGTCAGTATTATCCTTAATGTATTGCCTGGTGAGTTCCTTCGCTTTGCTAATATGCACCACGTCAAGCTGACCTTCGATTCAAAAATTAACGAACAACTATTGGAAATACCTGATTAAAGAATCGTATCAAGATCTAAAATTTGGGCTAAAAAAATCAAAATGAACAACCGACTAACAGCGACAGCCTTGCTGCTAATGTCACTAGCCAATGTTTCTTATGCAGATGACCGCACAGGTCACCCGCCGTTCTTTGGGTGATTGCAAATTATCCAAGGTAACGGCATTTGGCGACTTGCGTCTTCGCGGGTCTTAGCCAAATTTGCACAGTGCCGGTAAGGGTATCGACAGCTAGTGGTATCATTATTAGGTGAATCAAGGCTGTAGTTAGAATCCTTAGGAAGGGGTACAAAAATGGCAATCTGGTTTAAAACACCGACACCTGAAGAAGCACAGAAACTGCACAGTCAAACCATGGTGTCCATGCTTGGTATTGATATCAACGCCAATCACATCTGCCCGGTCAGCAGCGGGCATGTCACTGCCGTTGCCCGACCAATACATATTGAACGTAAGACCCAGGTCTGGGGTATCCAGATCAGCGATAACAAAAATCGACTTGTGTGCGAATCCAGGCTGACCATCGCCGTGCTGGAAAAACAGCCAACCCCATAGAACCTATACACAAGGAAGCTTTATGTCATGAAACCAAACCCCAATGGCATCATTGTTGGCGCAGGCATTGTCGGCCTGTGTCTGGCTTTGGAGCTACATAAAGCCGGTTTCAGGGTCAAGGTCTTTGAAGCAGCTGGACAGATCAAAGAACTGGGCGTCGGCCTCAGTCTGCTGCCTCACTCCGTTAAGTATCTGTTCACTCATGGCCTGCAAGAAGCGCTCGATAATAATGCGATACGCACCAAAGAACTTCGTTTCTACTGTAAGCAAGGCAAACTGATCTGGACCGAACCAAGAGGTCTGGACGCAGGCTACAAGGTGCCCCAGTACTCTATTCATCGGGGCAGGCTACAGCAAATTCTGCTGCAAAAGGTGCTGGAAACACTGGGGCCTGATTCAGTCATTACCAACAGAAAACTGCTCAATTTCGATCAGCACGGCGGCTCAGTGACAGGTAACTTTGTCAGCGAAACCGGCGAGCAGTCAAACGCAACCGCTGAATTTCTCATTGGCGCGGATGGCATTAATTCTGCGGTTCGCCAGCAGCTCTATCCCGGCCAGGGTGATCCCCAGTTTGCTGGCCTGATGTTGTGGCGCGGTGCTACCTACAGCGATTCATTTCTCAGTGGTCGCTCGATGATCATGGCCGGCCACAACAGCCAGAAATTAGTGGTCTACCCGCTGACGCCGCCAGACGAGAATGGCCAGCAGCTCATTAACTGGGTGGCTGAGCTCAGGGTACCAAAAGACATCCTGAGGACCGATGACTGGCGTGGTAAAGGCCAGCTAAGCGAATTCGCAGACAAATTCAGGCAATGGGATTTTCCCTGGCTGCAAACCAATCAACTGTTCCATGACGCGCAAGACATCTTCAAGTTCCCTATGATAGACCGTGAACCGGTGCCACAATGGAGCTTTGATCGCGTCACCCTGGCAGGCGACGCTGCGCATGCCATGTACCCGAACGGATCAAATGGGGCTTCTCAAGGTATTATCGATGCCGCGACCCTGGCGCGCCAACTGCAGGGCAATAACGATGTCATCAAAGCATTAACTGCTTACCAATCCGAACGCCTCTCCCCAACCGCTAAAATCACGCTGGATAACCGTAAGACTGGTCCCGAGCGAGTGCTGCAAATGGTGGAAGACCAGTGCTCCGGAGAGTGTCCGGATGAACATCACTGTGTGCCCTACACAGATCTTGATGCCGTCAGCATGGCTTATAAAAAACTGGCGGGCTTCGATAGAAAAACGGTCAACAAATAGAAAACGGCTTACAAATGAACTGCGGCACCCGATTTTCAGTGGTTTACTCTGACACCTAACTCTGACACCAAAATTAAGGAATAACTGTGTTAAAACGTAAACGCGGATATCTGTATCCGAGGAATGCCCAAGAACCGCCAAATGGGGCGGATAAAGTGGCAAGCGAAAGCATACAGCTCGAGTCGCAAGGTTTCTGTGTGGTGCCCGGCGTGCTAAACACTGATTCTATCCACGCACTAAGTCAGGAAATAGATGAAGTCTATAAAGAAATCCCACCTGATGGTCGGGGTGCTAGTTACAAAACTGAAGCCGTTGACCAGGAGTTCCGCTACGAGATGTTTAACCGCAGTGCATTATGTCAGGAGGTTGTCGCCCATCCCCGTATTTTGCAGGTAATCGAACCATTGCTTGGTGATGATTGCCACATTATTGCTAATACCTGTTGGCGTAATCCACCTAGCACCGACGGCCAAGGACACGAGAATCACGGTGGGGGCTTTTGGCACATCGACGCAGGCCCGCACATTCCCCGAAGCGTTGATCAGCCCTGGCCTAGCGATTTGCCATACCCGGTTTTTGCCATCGGGGCGCATATTTATCTGCAGGACTGCCCTATCGATTGCGGCCCGACAGGTGTCATTCCAGGCAGCCATACATCCGGCCAGGTTCCACCGGCAGCTCAACGTGACGACATCGAGCTGACCTGGAACGGCTGCGGTGTAACGCCGCTTTTAGCCAAAGCCGGTGATGTTGCCATGTTCGTGTCTGATGTCTGGCACCGACGTTTACCTAGCCTTGAAGAAGATGCTGGTCGGTTCTTTTTGCAAGTTCACTACGGGCGTCGTGATATAGCCCAGCGTTTGCACACCACCGATAACAGTAATCAAATATCAACAACCGCTCGTGCGCGTATTCAAAGCCAGCGAGAAGCACAGCTGTTCGGCCTCCATGCGCCTTTGTTTTACGACGGGTAGCAAGAATAATTGGGATCAATAATTCAAATGGTCGAGCTACGGCGCTCAAGCGCTGGGCAGAACGGTAACGATGTGGTCGCCACATGCAGAGTACGAAAACCTGGGCGCTACACAAAACGCTCGGCAAATTGCTTATGGACGAAAGTTCGAGACTGAATTAGATTCTGCGCTGTTATCTGAGATAAAATTGTAAATTTTACTCCAACCCCAAGTATTCCAAACAGATGGCGCTTCCCACATGACCAAAGCCTATGTTCTTGTCCTTGTAAGTTACGTACTGGCTCTCGCCGCTGCGTGGGTGACGCTTCAGTTTGTTGCCGAATATCACATTATGATCCAGGTACTGATTGCGGATGTGGTCGCGACCATCGTCATTTTCGCGTTCAGTGTCGTGTACAAAAATTCCAGTTTTTACGATGCATATTGGAGCGTTATTCCGATGGTCATTGTTGGCTACCTAATGAGTCTGCAGGGTGACGCAGAACTGATTCGTCAGCTGATGCTGACGCTTGTCATCCTGCTCTGGGGCTTTCGACTGACGGCCAACTGGGCCTATACCTGGAGCGGTCTTGATCATGTGGATTGGCGCTATGTGAACCTGCAAGCAAAGGCAGGCATCCTGTGGTGGCCCCTCAGCTTCACCGGGGTTCATCTCTACCCAACTATCCTGGTGTTTCTGGGCTGCATACCGATGTATCACGCCCTGGTAATCGGCACCCAATCGATCAATGGATTCGACTATCTGGCGCTGGTTGTTGGCCTAATTTCAGTATGGCTTGAGTTCCAGTCTGACCGTGAATTACATCGTTTTCGCGAGCTTCGTAGCAGCAGCGCTGAAGTTTTGAATACCGGGCTTTGGTCCTTGTGCCGACATCCGAATTACCTGGGAGAGATCGGAGTTTGGGTATCTGTACTGTTGTTCGGTTATGCCGCGGTTGGCTATGTCGACTACTGGATGCTCTCGGGTGCGGTTTCCATGATCCTTCTGTTTACCATTGTCTCGATTCCAATGATCGAAAAGAAACTGACCGAAGATAAACCCGGTTATGCTGACTACAAAGCCAAGTCGTTCTCGCTGATTCCGTTGTCGAAACTTCGCTGATCGCGTCGCTTCTTCCGCTTTAGGACTTTCAACCCACAAGCAGCGGATACAGTCTGTCTGGACGTACCAGCTTCCTGGTGTGGCACACAGGTACTAAAGGCCGTAGAAGCAAGACGGTGTGATGGTCCCTGATAAGTTTCGACTTCAATTTAAAGAACCAGCGGGGCTACCAAAAGCCCGCAACAATTAATCCGCCGGCAAGAGGTACGGTAGCCACCAGAAACAAAATGAACGAATAGGAAAGGACTTTATTCGCCGGCAACCCGGTCATGATCAGCAATGGGATGACCACAAAAGGATGAATGATATTGGTCCACTGGTCGCCGTAGGCAACACCCATGACTACCAGTTCCGGCGCTGTTCCCAGTGCTTCAGCCGCTGCCAGAAATGCAGGCCCCTGCACAGCCCACTGGGCACCACCTGAGGGAATAAACATATTAATGACACCACCGGAGAAAAAGGCAATCAGCGGCAGTGTTTCGGCTGTACCAATTCGGGCAAAATAGTCCGCCATCTGGGCGACCAGACCCGTGTTCAGCATCACGCCCATAATGCCTGCATAGAGTGGGTATTGCAGCAGAGTTGGCACCACCGCACGGCCAGCCCGCATCAATACCTGACTGAATTCTGAAGCAGATCGTGTCAACAAAAGACAGGCTGCCAGAAATGTCCAGTTCACAATATTCAGGTCCAGTTGTATCCCTTTTGAATAAAACCAGTTCGCCACATAGATAATCAACAAAACCCCCATAGAGGAGGTTAACCAGCGGCTGTTTTCCAGCCGGTAAGCGGGTCCTGAACGGCCCTCCAACGGTCGTTCCTGGTTGCTCTGCTCTGGGTCCTGCACTGCGTTGGATTCATCAATTTCCTCCAATTCAGCATCAGCCGGTGCCAGCAAACTAGCCACCAGGGCAACAGTAGCCAGTGTCAGAACGATGGTCACAAGGTTAAAGGTAGACAGGATTGTCTGTGTGACAGGTAACAGTCCGCCCAACTGTTCCTGCATGGGATTACCTTGTGTTGCTACCAGCAAAGGTGCCGAACCTGAGTAACCCATGTGCCAGACTACAAAACCACTGAATGCAGCGCCGCCCAGCAACGGATAATGGACTTTCTGACCTCGATCACGAAATGACAGTGCCACCTGCCTTGCCATTAAGCCACCCAGAATGGTCCCCAGAGGCCAGGCGATCAAACTCACGCACCCTGCAAACACGGCTACAAATGCATAGGCCCCCCTGGCAGTTCTGGGTAAACCCGCCAGTCGTTGCAGATAGGCGGGTATCGGTCCAAGATGGGCCAGCGCATACGCAAACAGGATGGTCAGACAGACCTGCGAAATGAAAGGCAGTAGTGAAGCCAGTCCGTTACCCCAGGACATGACCACCTTTTCGGCGTTGGCCGGCGTCAGCCACCAGGTCAGTAGCAGGGCTGCAAGAGTCATGACAATGCCGAACGCAAATGGTTCTGGCATATATCGATCAAAGACTTTGATAATGGTTCTTGTTAGTTTTTGAATACTTTTATTCATCCTGATGTCCACTTGCTTTCTAAGCATGCCTGATGGAGATACTTTTGTATTCTGCTAAAACACGCTTTATAACGCCTATTCTCATCTAGATACTTTTGAAATCCGTGATAAATGCGGCTTAAACTTCCCATTCTCAAGCGCTTCTTTAGACCGCGATTGCGTAAACAAAACGGCGAACCACATAAGATTGTCACGGACAAATTGCGAAGCTACAACGTAGCTCATAGAGAACTGATCCCTGAATCAATTCACGATACATTCCAGTATGCTAACGATGGGGTGGAGCTTTCGCGCAAGCCGACACGAGTGAGGGAGCGAGGCATGCGAAAGTTTAAATCCATAAAGCAGGCACAGCGTTTTCCAGGAACTCACACCGCAGTTTATAACTTGTTCAATCTGGGTCGGCGTTTAGTATCAGCAGAAAACCATCGATATCTCCGTCTGCGTGCTTTTGCGACCTGGGAAAAGGCAGTGGCAATATAGAAATGCCTAATCGGAGCTTATCTCGAATTGGGTAATTAACTTGTCAATACCTGTGTATTTTCAGATTTCTCTCTGGGTTCACTTCTTTAGTCGTGATTTTTAAAAGGAAACGCACATGATCAACCTCTTCCGAAATGCCATTATCATTTCCAGCATTTTTCTACTCGGTTTCATGTCTCAAGCTTCAGCACAAACATGTGCCCCGGGTAAGACCACTGTACAAATTCTCGGGTCCGCCGGCCCTTTCCCTACCCCTGATCGGGCGTCAGCGAGTTATCTGTTATGGGAAGGCGGCAAAGCTAAAATGCTAGTTGACATAGGAGGCGGTGCTTACTTTCGTTTTGGGCAGTCCGAAGCAAAGTTAAGTGACCTCGCCATGGTGGGTATCAGCCATTTGCATCCCGACCATGTCGCTGATTTGCCGGCGCTGCTCTGGCTTAGCCATGCGATGCGCAAAAAACCGTTGCCAATATTTGGACCCAATGCTGGCAAAGGAGTGCCAAGTGCTAGAGGCTTTGATTACGCGCCTGACTTTCCTGAATTCCTTTCACGCTTATTCGATTCCAAGAAGGGAGCTTTTATGGTGATGGGTGGCACCTTGGGGACTCAGAAACGAAATGGAGTGCTGCTGGATATTGGAGTCATCGACGTGTTGAAATCAGAACCGTCAGCAGTGTTTGAAGGTGAAGGTATTAAGGTCACAGCGCTTGGAATTCCACATGCAAACATGCCAACTCTTGCCTACCGAGTAGAAACAGCCGACGGTTCAGTCGTGTTTAGTTCTGATCAAAACGGCACTAATCAGAATTTTGCGGAATTTGCTAAAAATGCAGATATCTTGGTCATGCACATGCAAATACCTGTTGGTGCCAAACACCCGCTGCATGCTGCTCCTGAAGTCATAGGAAGAATTGCACAAAAAGCTGGGGCAAGGCAGCTAATTCTTAGTCACATTGGTACTTCCGGAGCTGAATTGGAGGCTTCCATCGCAGAAATCCAAACGTTATATAATGGCAAGGTGACCCTGGGGGCTGATCTGCAGTGCACACCCATTTCATGATGATCAGCATTAGGAAGACTCCTGTTGCCGATAGCAGGAAAGAGTGAGAAGTTAAGAATGTCTTTTCAGGAAAGATTCCTGATTACGATGATTAGTATAACTTCGCCCTGATGGCCGATGTGTCTTCGTGGTTAGGAAGAATAAACCCTCTTTTTTTCATCTTCAGAAAAATATCCTGACTCCAGCCAGTTAGCTGCCGTCCCTTTCGACAGTTCTTAAAGGGCGGTGCTTAGTCCGAGCCCACGAAGTGGGCGGCTTCAACTTCATGTTATGCGTCTCTCCAGGCAGAAGTAACCCTCACGTTCTTCGACTTTATCACTCAGGCGAAATCCAGCTCTTTCCAATACACGACTAGATTTCTCGTTATCAGGCCGTACAAATGTGCCCGCCGGAATATGCTGTTGGCCGCGCGCCCCGTGAAGGCGGCGCTCGAAGTATTGTGAGTGAGATCTGACGCTGGTAGGTAGGTTTTCCTGTTGAACCCAGTGGCGACTTAGCTCAACTCGAGTGGCAATGCGCGAAGCCTCTGTCCGGTTGCTGCAAACACGGCGTTTGCAACAGCGGGTGCCAAAGGCGGTACGCCAGGTTCACCCACACCCGTCGGGTCATCGTCACTTTCGATAATCACAACCTCTACCTCTGGTGCTTCATCCATTCTTAAAATTGGATAATCATGGAAGTTACTTTGTTGGACTTCACCATTTTTTAGGTCAACCCGGCCATACAAAGTAGCCGTGAGGGCAAACATTACGCCACCTTCCATCTGTGCTCGCACCACAGGTATGGCTAGTCTATTACTGACCAGCCTTCGATATTTGCGGGTTAATCTGTGAAAATACAGCGACATTTATTGAATGATGTTCGACAGAAGCCATTAATCAGGCAATGCAGCTATATAGGCGGCTTCGGGAAGCTAACAGGCAGCACCTATTTTTTGGGTTGCGCGCACGTGCTGTATTAACAGCGCTTCCCAATGATTAGGGACGGAACATCCTGGGGCACGACATAATGAACAAACTGACTAATGCGGTGCGCTCGGCATCCACCGCTGTATCCTCGTCCAGGCGACTAATCGCGCTGCTGGTTGTTGTCGCTGTGACGCTCTGTTCACCCCTCTCCTTTGCGGTTACCTATCAGAACTCCACTATTGAGACCGGCGAAGTTGGCCAGCAGACCGTCCTGGCTGCATTTTTATCTGCCACCGACGTCGCTGACCTGGTGTTGATCCGCATCGAAAAAACAGGCCGTCGAACCGTTTCTGTAGTACCTCAGCGGGCCGGGGGGTACGCAGCGCCTGGGCCGGGGCAGGAGCTTGATACTGATCTGGTCGCCATTGATGTGGGTCGCTATCAGGGTCGTGACGCCATTCTCGGCTTTACGCAGTCAGCGGCTTTCCGGCTGGATCCGTTTACTGGCAAGAAAACCAAGCTTGCTGACATCTCAACCCTTTATGGCTCGGCGATTAAAGATGCGCTACCGCACATTGATCTGTTCACTGACATTAACAGCGACGGCATGGATGACCTGGTGATACCGGGGTTCGATGGTTTCCAGATTCACACCCAGCGCACTGATGGTTCCTTTTCTGCGCCGACCAATCTTCGCGCGCCGCCTATTGTTGAGCTGTCGTTCAATGACTATCCCTGGTATCAGCCGCGGCAAACATATATTAGTGATATGACGCTTGATGGTCGGAACGATGTTTCGGTACTGATTGATAATCAACTGCATGTGTTTCCGCAAGTCGACAACGGACTGTTTCTGACGGCCCCTATAAGAGTCGATACCGGTATTGATCTGGATTTCGGCGGTATGGAGGAGTTGAGTGTTTCCATGCGTGATATGGATCAGTCGGACAGTTTATCGCGGGCGCTCATCAAGCTGCAGGATCTCGACGGAGACGGGCTGACCGATATGCTGGTCATCTCTGTGAAGAGTAAAGGTGTGTTCCGCAAACAGACGTCGTATCAACTGTATCGCGGTATCGAAGTTAACGGGAAGCTGGAGTTTACCAGGGAACCGGTCACGACCATCGAAAGCAAGGGTTACCAGTTTGAAATCGAGGGGCTGGATTTTAACAATGATAACCAGACAGACATGCTGATCTCGGCCGTTGATATCGGGCTTGGCAAGGTGCTGGGTGCACTGGTTACCGGGGCCGTCAGCATTGACCTGAACTTCTATCAGATGAGAAAGGGGCTTTATTCCGGTAAACCCGATTTGAAGCGCGAGATTAAGGCAACGTTTGATCTGCGCTCGGGGGATTTCTTTTTCCCGTCGGTACTGATTGCCGATGCCGATGGCGATGGCATCGATGACCTGCTGGTTCAGGAGGGAGAAGACCAGCTTAATATTTTTCTGGGTTCGGGTGATGCCAGCCTATTTTCGAAATCGCCAACGGTGATCGATGTGCACATGCCTTCTGATCCGGAATTTGTTGTTGCCGCGGACCTCAACCGGGATGGCAAAGTTGACCTGATGATGAGGCACGAGCCCAGTACCGGGCCAAAGAAGATTGTTCTTTTGGTCAGCGAGTAAACCAGCCGCCCTCGCCCACAGCCGCGTCAACGGCACATTGCCAGCGCACCGGGCGTGGTGGAATGTTGATGGGTGCCGCTGCTCTACTGCTCATCATCCTTGCTGATTTTTCTGTTGTGAGGCGCACCAGCGTGGTCTAACTCTATCCAATCCAGTGTCAGATCAAAGCGCCCATCGATGCCATCAGCCAGAATCAAACCCATACCCGCGATGTCAGCGGCAGCCAACGGAGGACGCTCCAAACGGCGTCCACGCCATGAGGCATAAAATTCATCAATCGGTAACTCTATGATCTGCCATTCCCCAGCGGTCGTCGCAAAGTCATTTTGATATGACGCCCGATCATCATCTACATATAGCCTGAACCTGAAAGTACGACCATCACCCCGAACCTTAAGGCGAACAACTGAAAACCCTGACAAGTCCCAGTCCTGGCGATTACTCCGCAGGGACGCGAAGCCACCGCCGTTCGTGTTCAGTCGGCCGCTAAACTGAAGCTGCCCATTTTTGCTGACAAAGCTGCTCTTTGAACGCCCGCCCATAACGGTGTCGTTAACCACCTGCCAGCCCATATCGGTCTGAATCGAATCTTTGCCCATTACCCGCAAGGGTTCGGCGGCAGCCGATGAACTTAATGTCACCATGAGTACCATCATTTTTTGTAATAACGTCATCGAGCAAAAAACCTGAATTACTGTGAAGCTGGGAAAAATCAAAACACAGGCACATCCTTAAGTCACGCAAGGAGTGGCTTGGCGCTGACGATGAGGCGTTATGGGCCTGCGGTGCTAACTGATTCCGATCAAGCCCCAGAGTCTGATGCGATCACATAGCTTAAGTCGAATCCACAACATAGCGCATTCGATAGGGTTGAGATTAATGGTTTAGAAGTCGCCCTGTCTGACCCAGCTAGTACCTCTGTGTTGAACATACATCGCTGGTTCTCATTCGGAGGTTAACTCATATCACTTGAATGGTGATGATTGAATGCAGCAATCACGTGCCATACAATCTGGTAGTTTATTCACTCCGGGACCACCCCCATGCGTGTGATTGATGTTGATGCCCACCTTCACGAGCCGGTTGACTGGCTTGAACAGGTCGACCCCCAACTCGCCGGCATCCTTGGCGAGCCGCTACGTTTTATTGATATAGCCGACGGCATTTTTGGCATTTCCAATTCCGGGGTCGCGCGCCTGCCTGAACAGCAGCAGCCTGCCAGCCGCTCGGAAACCCTGCTACCGGGTTTCGCACATCATCTTGAAATGACCGATGAACGCCAACCCGATCATCAGGCAGACACGCCTGGTAACGCCACCTGTGATGCCGGGGCCCGCCTGGAACTGTGCGACGCAGAAGGTATTGATGTGCAGTTCCTGAACCCTTCCTTCCTTGCCAGTTCGTTTGTTCAGGCAGCTCGCGCTAAACGACACGATCTTGCGCCACGCATTAAACACTGCTGGAATCAGTGGGCGATGCAGGTCGTTCAGGGCCATGTGGACCGACTCATACCCGTCACGCAAATCGACCTGAATGACGTACCTGCTGCAGTCAATGAGATGACCCGCATGCGCAAGCTAGGCAGCCGGGCGTTTGCGATAGGAGAATCGCCCGTGGGTGTGCGTTCTGCGACCGGCAGCAACCAGTTAGCGCGCTCGATTACGCATCCCGATTTTGAACCGCTGTGGTCAGCGGCTGAGGATCTGGGCATGGCCGCGATTGCTCACGTTGGATTTGGCCGCGAGCGGATACAGTTCGGCTGGGCAAACAATGGTGGCAGCGATCTCAGCACCTACAGTTTGTTGTCATTGGCGATCGCGCCTCAACTGTCACCACAACTATTACTCGGTGCATTGGTATTCGATGGCGTCCTTGAGCGCCACCCGAAGTTAACGGTCATCATCGAAGAACTCGGCATCTCATGGCTGCCACATCTATTGACTGTGCTCGATAGTGCCGTCGGCCGCAGTCAAAATGACCAACTTTCTGATGGACAGGTTCGACCGGATTACGCCGGGGCCGCCTATCGTTTGCCGCTTGCACCGTCGGAATATCTTAGACGCCAGGTCAGTGTGACGCCCCTGGTGGCCACCGAACCATTGCGCCCGACACTGGACCTTGCGCCTGAGATGCTTTGTTTTTCAAGCGACTACCCGCATGTCGAAGGTAGCGGTCAGGCCGTTGCAATCTGCGACAGGCAGCTGGGTGATCTTGACCCGGCGGGCCGTGCTGCTTTCTATCAAGGCGTGGGGGAGTTGATTGGCCTATAACTGCGCTTGCGCTGTAATAAACAGATGACCCTATAAGCTCAAGCTAACGAGTTCCCCTTAAAGAACGCACACCCAAAGAGGTTAAAGCAGGTTTCTGTCACCATCTCTTGTTGAATTCAGTACACTGTGCACGAATTTTTTTCGGATATCGTTCCATGTTGGGTCCCACTTCGCACTCGTACTTTTCGCAACGACTTCGCCTGCACTACGTAGACTGGGGTAACCCTGATGCACCACCCATGCTGCTGATTCACGGCGGACGAGATCACTGTCGGAACTGGGACTGGGTTGCTGAACAGTTTAGACACGACTACCACATCGTTGCCCCTGACCTGCGAGGCCATGGTGACAGCCAATGGATGATGGGCGGCGCCTATAACCAGCTCGACTATGTCTACGACATCGCTCAACTGCTCAATCAAAAACAGATGACGCCACTGACGATCATTGGCCACTCTCTCGGCGGTTCAATATCGTTGCTCTACACTGCCCTGCATCCGCAGAACGTTAACAAGCTGGTGGCGATCGAGGGGATGGGTCCACCACCGGCAATGGTGCAGGAGCATTTAAATAAGCCAATGAAAGATCGCATACATTATTGGATGGATGATTTGCGCGCCCAGTCAGCAAGGTTGAGCCGGCGTTACGCCACATTGGAAGACGCCTGCGAGCGGATGCAGTCGGAAAACCCACATCTCTCGGCAGAACAGGCGCAACATCTCACTATTCACGGCGCCAATCAAAATGAAGACGGTACGTTCAGTTGGAAGTTCGACAACTACGTTCGCTCATTTCCACCAACAGGCGTGCCATTCGAAGAGACCGCTGAGATGTATCGCGACATCACCTGCCCAACGATGCTGGTCAGAGGATTGGAATCCTGGGCTGCCGACCCAATCGAGGATGGCAGAGTGAACAATTTTACCTGCCCGCTGACGGTTGAGCCTTTTGAGAAGGCAGGTCACTGGGTTCATCACGATCAACTGGACGGGTTTGTCGATAAGGTGAGACTGTTTCTGGATTGAGCCAGGCTATAACGCAGAGCAGCGAAATTTACAGCAGGACGGGTTGATTGCCGGTCACGGCCCGAACCAGCGACCGACACTGCCGTCGACCGCACAACCATGGCATACTTCTGCAAAACTGGAGGAAAGACAATGGCCAAATTAGACCCCCCTGTAGACAGCGAACGGGGCTGGCAAAGCATGAACAAGTTCATCGCAGAACAAACCAACCCCAAACACAAGGCGTTGCTGGAGATGGTCCAGGAACACATGCGCACCGAGGTCCGAGGTGAGCACGCGGGCCTCATGGCAACGCTGGTAGACGAACCCCAATACCATATGTGGGGCGGCCCGGCGGATACCGGCCCCAAGGGGCGCCAGGCAGTTTCAGATTTCTATCAGGTGATGTTCGATAACAACGGTCATGGGTTCGAGTTCGAGATACGCAAGGTGATTGTAGACGACAATGGTGTGGTCACCGAGGGTGTGCTGCGAACCAAAGTTCCTGGCAGCGGAGTACTGGCTGCGGGGGTCGATGAAGTTGAGGGCGAGCCCGTCGACACCGACGCAACTTATGTCAACGAAGGCCAGTTACTCACAGTTTGGCCTGCGGGCGCTGGCGGTAAGTTGGTTGGCGAAGACATCTACTTCGGCACCGCGGGCATGGGCAAGCTAGTTCGCTGGAACTAACGGCTTAGCTGACCAAACCCTCTCCGCCATCGGCTCTATTCGAATAATGTGGCTGGGTCCGTCGGTTTGTCAAAAACCAAGCGATTTGCGTTGAGAACTAACGCTAAAGCCTATTTTCCAGGGAGAAATATACGGTGCCTACAAGGCAGAAAGGTGGTTTATGCTTCCTATATTCTGCGACACCGTTCTCTCCATGAGTGCTGACACTAACGTTGGCGAATCAATGGAACGACTCAGCCTGCCTGACGACGCCTAGCGACATCCCAATCTATCGTCTTTTTAGTGGTTTCTATTTATCATCAGCAATGAAACAATTTAATCACCTCGATTGTTTTAGGATTTGATGTTGGCAAGCCTGTGGAACCCCGAAGCGGAAAACATGACCCGGGACGAATTGCGCTCACTGCAATTTGATAAACTCAAAACCCTGGTCGAAAAAGTCGACCGCGAAAGCCCCTACTACCACACAAAATTGCGCGAGGCTGGCGTCACCCCTGAAGACCTAAAGAGTCTCGAGCACTATCAAGACTTCCCCTTCTTCGACAAGGATGAAGAACGAAAAAGCCAGGAGCTTTCGAAAGAAGAACTCGGCCACCCCTTTGGCATGCATATCACCTGCGATCCAAAACTCGTGAATCGCGTTTCATCCTCATCCGGCACCACCGGCTCACCGACATTCAGTGGCTTTACGCGGACAGACCGAGCAATCGCTGCCGAAAATACCGCCCGCGGTCTTAAGAGAATCGGCATCGAACCTGGCGATGTTGTCTTACATGCCAGCGTACTGTCGATGTGGATCGCCGGTGTTCCGGCTATCGATTCGATGATGGCGTACGGCGCCTGCGTTGTCCCAGTAGGCGCCTTAAGCGGCGTTGAACGCGTCGCGCAAATCGCTAAAGAAACGCGGCCAAGGATGATTCGCACCACCGTATCCTTCGCCAGGCATCTAGGGGCTACGATGCAGGACAGAGCCGGTATCGATCCCAAAACTCTTGGCATCGAAAAGGTTGTGGTCACCGGAGAACCCGGTGGCAGTATTCCAGAAATTTATAGTGAAATTGAAGCAGGCTTCGGAGGTGCCACCGTTTACGACAATATGGGTGCAACCGGTTGTCACAGTCCAACCGGCATATCCTGCGAAGCTCATGCGGGCATTCACTTTTACGCTGAAGATAATGCCTACTTCGAAATTGTTGATCCCAAAACTCTTGAACCATTACCGATCGAAAACGGTGTTGAAGGAGAGATTATCTTTACCGGATTAGAGCGAGAATGCGGACCGCTACTACGCTGGCGCGACAAAGACATCATTCGTATCAATACTGAACCCTGTGACTGCGGCCGACCCGGTGTACGAATGACGTTCAAAGGCAGGGTAGACGACATGTTGCTGATCAAAGGGGTCAACGTCTTTCCTAACGCTGTGCGTGATGTCGTAAACCGACTTTCTGAGCAAACTACCGGAAATATCAGAATGGTACTGCCTAAACCCGGCCCAGTTGCCGAGCCCCCGGTCAATGTCCTGGTTGAACATACTAAGGGGCTCAGCCCAGAACAACTTACATCCCTTGCAGAGGCAATCGAAAAAGCGCTCCATCATCAGTTACGTTTTAGAGCAGCCATTCAATTTGAAAGCGAAGAGTCCTTTGAGATACAAACGGGCACAACCGGCAAATCCAAGCTGGTTGAAGTACTAAACCCATAAGTACTATAAAACTAAAAGACACCATAAAACCAATGACCCAGGATCTACTATGAGTGAACGATTTCAAGACCGAGTCATATTCGAACGAATCGATAGAGTTGCGATTATCTCTCTTGATCGGCCGGAAAGACTCAATGCCTTCGACGCGGCAATGTATGAAGGCGTCAATGAAGCGCTGGCTAAGTTCGCCAGCGATCCTGATCTATGGGTTGCCATCATTCAAGCCAAAGGCGATCGAGCGTTTAGCGCGGGCGCCGATGTTAGCGCTCTGAATGAAAATGCAAAAAAGGGTGTGAACGCAGCACTGGGTGGATTGAACCTCGACAACCATATGGTGACAAACAAGCCACTTATTGCTGCTGTACATGGGTTTTGTGTTGGTGAAGGGGTTAGCTTGGCGCTTTGTTGCGACATGATTATTGCAGACCCAAAAGCGAGCTTTATTATTTCTGAAGCCAAGGTGGGTACCAATGCTGTTGATATCCCCATTAAGTTGGCGAAGAAAATTGGCTATTCCAAAGCCTTTGCATTTCTAACTCCGGGAGATCCCAAGAGCGCTGATTGGTGTGAAAGGGCGGGTTTTGTAGAAGTAATCAGTGAAGTAGGCCAGGTGCAACAGACTGCCCTCGACGTCGCCCAACGAATCTGTAATGAAAGCGGCCCACTTGCCATACGTGCCCAGAAAGAAACGTTGTGGCGCAGTGTTTTTGAAGACGACGTTAAAGCGAAGGAAGTTGGCCTGTCGATGAGGACTGCCATCCGTCAATCCAGTGACTACAAAGAGGGCCGCGAGGCATTTCTTGAGAAGAGATCACCGGAGTTTAAGGGTACGTAAACCGTTGGCGCATCATAGTAGGAATCTTACAGATACTCGCTGTTGCCACGGTAATCCGTGAACTTCATTAGCTCAGGATTCGCTGTTCGATGCCAGGAAGGCCGCAGCTTGGCAATAACAGACGAATTTATTTTGGGATCTGATAAGTTTCGACTTCTTGAAGAACTGAAGGGACTACCGCAGTCTTTTCGGACGCGTAGCCGTAAACCAAAGACGAAATTATAAATTTAACGCCGACCCCAATTATTATGACAATACCTCACACCAATGGAACACTGGCCGGTCACAATTTAGCCTGGAAGACAACTATGCGGCCCCTCCTCCTGTTAATGCTAACCTGGTTATTTACTAGTCCAGCGTTAGCCGACCAACATGTACAACACATTGTCAGTGATCAGACCGCTGCACTGAGTCTGCCGTTTTCAGATGGTGTGCAGGTGGGCAACATTATTTTTATGTCGGGCACGCTTGGTGTTACGCCTGCTGATACTGGTCTGTATGTGGTTTACAACGAAGTGGATAACGATGGATTGGGGATCGAGCGTAAGGAGTTCATTATCAAGTTCAGTCATATACTGGACCTGATGTAATTGTCACCAGGCCAGCGCTACTATCATTACCGATGGTAACCGCTAGTGCCCACGGTGGTGACTTAGATGGCAATAGCGGTCATAACAATAGGAAACCGATGAGTACCATTGCCACAGGGAACCGTGTCTCTCCACTCATCAACAAGTCCAATCAGCGACGAAAGAAACAACCAGAACCAGTTACTCCACTCTCTTCGAAAGGTACCGCCAGCATGGTAATGTCTACAGGCGCCTCTTAAAACACCGTCGCGCCGATTACAGTCAACCCTATTACGATGAGTGTCGCGCCCAACGCCCGGTCGATGATGACGCTTGCCCTACGTAATCGTGCCAGTACCGGCGGTCGTGAAACAATCATGACGACGGCGGAATACCACAGCGCGTCCAGCGTCCCCACCGTTGCCACCATGGTCCAGCGCTGTCGCCAATCGGTGTCCACCGACAGGAACTGGCTGAATAAGGCCAGCATGAATACCGCCAGTTTCGGGTTCAAAAATGCGACCAGGAAGCCGTCCAGCATGGCGCTGCTGCGGCCGCTGGCATTTTCACTGTCATGTGACTCCAGGTAGCCGCTCTCCACCATCAGAGACTTTATACCGAGGTAGATCAGGTAGGCCGCCCCGGCCAGTTGCAAGCTGGAAAAAAACAGCGGGGACCCAGTAACCAGCGCAGCCAGGCCCGCGACGGTAATAAGGCCGTACAGGCCCACGCCAACCCCGTGGCTCAACGCGGTCGCGTAGCCTGAATGCTGGCCATCTCGCAGCGTGTGTGACAGCACCACTACCAGGCTGGGCCCGGGGGACATGGCGCCCAACAGGCATACCGTTGCCAGTGGTAGCCATTCGATCAACGACATCGTAAATACCTGTATTGGGAGGTAGTAGCATAGCAGGCCGCGGCTAGAAGAGATCTCAGCTGGTTCCGGTTGCCCGACTTCCTGACGACACGTTGGAACCTGCCCTATTCTGGTGGATCAACAACCAGTGCAAGCCAAATAGATATTGATCACATCATTCCGTTCAAGTCGGCGCATGGTCATGGTGGTGAGTTATCAATACAGAACCATGCACCGAACCTCGATGCTCCATCGGTCTGGAGCATCTTTAGGCGTTTGTGCATCATAAAATGCACTATGAAAACTGAACGTACAAGGACCTTCAGCCATCTGGTCAGCTTTCGCGCCCCCACTCTGTGCCAGCAATCCCGCAGAATCCCACTGTTTGATCAGCAATACTTCGCTGCGCGTCATGGCTGGGTAGCAATAGAACAAGTGCCGCTCATCGTACTTCGCCCAATAGTTCTCACCTACCCGGTCAGGCATGTGAATCTCGAATACAACAAGGTCTTCAGGTTGGACGCTCTGCCCGTCGCACAAAGCTAGTGGATGGGTTGCAACCGGTTCAGGTTCAATGTTACGCCACACATTGATGATTGCGAATCGACCATTGTCCTTGAGAGCCGGGTTTGCCTCATCTTCGGGAATCAACCCATGGCCCTCTGGCGTGACTTGTCTAAGCGTGTCGTTAACACTAGATGCCTGCGTTAATTGCGTGAGCCGATCCCGCGCGGAACGCAACGTGTAGTCGCCGTGAACAATATGCGCCGGGCCCTGGACGTCTTGCCCGCCTTTGACCTTACGTTTATCAGCCAACCCACCGGCCGAACGAATGTTATGATCGAAAGCCCATACCTTCCCACCTGTTGCCTCCGCGACAATTTCTTCGCAGTCTCGATAGTAACTGGTTATGACTTCTTCATGATCCAAAAAATCGTAGCTTGGCACGGGCTTTTGAAGCAACTCAAAACCATTTCGCGTCAAACTCATCGTATCTTCCGGCGACAGTTGCCGCGCATCTTTTACCACGATCTCGTGAGACTCGGTTTCTACGCCTTCGCTATCTACAAAGTTACCTCGATCGTCGCGGGTCATGCGCACACGATCATTTCGGTAGAGAGAAGATTCTGTCTCTGGCGTTAAAAAATGAAATTCACCAGTGAAACTGACATTGGCATTAGCGATAGTTTTCTCCTAAAAGAGGTTGATTTAGAAAACAGAACAGTCGATCGCCCACGGCTAAGACGATCAAATCGTTAGCACTCGTCCTTATGATACCTCTCGTTCCAGTGACATCGGATCGTTTCCGAACCACTCCTCGCTCATACGCTGGATATAAGCCGACAAGTTGTCGTGTTCTTGCGCTGCATCCTTAAGCTGCGAGGTGTACGGGCCATTCAAGATCTGCCACAAGAAAGCGTATGTCGTAGCATCAACAGAGGTCGGCCGATCTCCAAGAATATAAGGGTGCTCGCCCAAAAATATTGAGAGGGCTTCCAGGTCCTCCCTACCACGTTTGTCGAGCTCGTCTTCAGTAAAAGCCCCGACACCATGCTCAATACATTTGCGCTGACTATCATCCCGTGCTTCTTCATAACTAGCCTGATCGAATTCTTTCAGCATCCCCGGAGTGTCCCAATATGGGTTTTCGGGCGCCCACCATCGCTCGCGCGCCATGATCCACCAAATATGCTCTTCGATCATGCGCTTGATTACGTGGCCCTTAGCTCGCTCACTGCTACTAAGTGCCTCATCCAGAGGGTCACCGAAATGTTCTTTTAGGTAATCGACAATGATGCTGGAATCTGCGATCTGAGCGCCATTGTGCTCTATGTAGGGAAGTTTGCCTTTGGGAGCGGTCTCATCAAAGCCTATACCAAGACTCCTGGTTTCAAATTCGATACCCGCCATACGCAGGTAAGTATCAATTTTTAGTACAAACTGGCTGATGCACCCAAATTTATCCCAGGCCGGACCAAACCGGAACAATGTAATCACAGTCTCCCTCCGAATGATGTCTTCCGCGAATACTAGTCTAGCTCAATCTGTGAGAGCACGTCGATTCAATTCGGGGTAAGGCGAGTAGAAGGACATCCAGCATCACAAGTGTAGGTAAAAGGAAAGCAGCGTGATTGTAAGAAAGTTGGATTTCATTATCCCGGTTATCGTTTCGTGACCGGTAATGTTTGAAGATTTAGGCTTTGTCTCGCGTACCGGCTACAAACAGCTTGCCTTATTCGCCCTAAAAAGAATCAGACCCGATGATCTTTGGGGACTGCACGAACTAAGACCACATGTTGCCTATCGCGGCTTCTGGAATTTTGACGGTCTGTGGGAAACCGGTTTTCTGCATGTGGGCAACCACTGGGATTGGGAAAGCGGTTTTGAGATCCACTCCGGCATGAAGTTCCTGCATGAAAGTGTGGATACACCGTTTGAGGTCGTCTCTGGTGTTACCGTACCGGCGGGCAACTACAATGATCACGAGGTTGCGCTAGTGCTGCAGACCGATCAAAGCGCACCGCTCGCCTTCAAAGACATACCATTCTGCCCGCGAAGTACCTCTACTTCACCTGTTTGCACAGGCTGCCAGCGCATACTCCATTCAATAACTGCTTCGCGCTCTTGCAATACTACGTGGTCCATCTCCCAGTTTGCGTTAGTTTTCGGCGCCACCTTACACCAGTAATTGGCTAAAGCTTCCGCCCCAACAACCACGCTGTGATCGACGATATAATGAACAATATCGGGGGTAAACGTAGACATCATCAAATCAAAGTCTTGGCTATTGCAGCCGCAATAGTAAGCAAGAATAACTTCTATATGGGGATGACCGCTTTTACGTAACTGCATCTATCAACCCCATTAGCGCTATACCCAAAGTCAGCACATTGCCATAACAGGTGGGCTGAGAGAGATTTCAAACATGGTTAGGCCTGCAATTTCAGCCTAACCGCAGTTTCTCTTGTACCATTCTAAATAGAGTAATCAGTCACGGCTCATGGGATCTTATTCTGGTTCCCGAAAGGACTCGTCAAACGCGCGTGTTATAGGATAGGTAAAGTAGCTGATAAGCGTCCGTTGCCCCACTTTTATATCAGCTGAGGCTAACATTCCCTGGTTAATCAGAAAATCTGCCGGCATTGCCGATTCAGATAGTGGTCGAGTCTTGATCCGACCTCTGTAATAAAAACCTTTTTCCCCTCCTAAGGACTCAGAAAAAGTATCTTGTGAAACAAAGATTACTTCTCCTTTAATATCTCCATATTTTTGAAAGGGCATGGCATCAATTTTCACAGACGTAGAAAGACCCATTCGCAAGTCGCTAATATCCTTTGGATCGATGTCAACTTCTAGATAAAGTGGTTCGTTTGCTTGTACTAACGTGAGTATCTTATCCCCTTCTTTAACGATGGCTCCCTCAGACACTGCAGGCAAATCTAAAACAATTCCGTCAACAGGCGCCCTAACGATAACACCGCTCGCCAATTGGGTAAGCTTAATTTTTTCCTGTTGAGCTTGCATGAGCTGTTCATTAATACTGGTAATATCCGAAGTCAGAGTTGAAGCCCATTGCGCAATAAATGCTTTTGTATCCGACTTAAGAGTCGTTATTTCCGCACCTATCCTGTTGATCGAATTCAGTGAATTCAATGACCTTCTTTCCGCATTTAGAGTCGCGTCCGAAGCGGTAAGATAATTTATTAAAGTGACTACTTGTTTCTCGTAAAGATTTTTTTGCACCGCTTCAATTTTCGCCTTTAGAGACTCTTGTTTAACAGTAAGTTCATGAATTATGTTTTCTGCAACAAGTTCAGTTTGGAGTTTGGCCAGCCTGGAATTAAAGGAATTGATCTTTTCTCTGTACTCGGCGACCCGTTTTATCAACGTATCGAAATTCAAAACATCAAGGTTTTTCGTCTCAATGATGGGAAGATCGTTTTCAATATATGATTTTTCGAGTTTAAATCTATTTAATGTTTGCTCCAAGTTTCGAATTATTTGTTTGCTTTGACTAAGGTTAGCTGTCGTTATCGTGTCGTCTAAAAAAGCGATGACTTGGTCTTTCTTAACTTCCTCTCCACGTTCTACCAAAATTTCCCGCACGATGGAGTTAGCCCCAGCCTCTACGACTATATTTGGAGTTCTGGTAGTAAACTGACCACGTGCTGAAACGGTAGTGTCCACGTTGCTCAGAGTTCCAAACAAAATGCTTAATAACAAGAAGGCTAATAGTGAACATATCGTATATAAGAATGGAACACTCGGCCCCCTATCATAGATATCGTCGGTATCGTCTATCTCACTCCAGAATGCGTTTCTTGATCGAAATGGCCCATCGGAATTCTCTTCGGAAGAAATGGGTGAAGAGCCAGCTTGAGCTATCATCTGGTTTGCACTTCTTAAGTTTTCTGATATGTTTTTCATGATCCGGATAGCGGCTTCCGGATTTTGTTTAATGTATTGGCCAAAGGCTGTAGATGTGACTTCCGTTAATGTCGTATCGCCTTTAGCACGAGCACTCGCACTTCTGGGGCTTCCGTCTATTAACGCCATTTCACCAAACAAGCTGGGCGGTTCCAACCTGACTAAGATATCTTCCCCATTCGCACTAATTTTTGTTATTTCAATAATTCCACTACTAACAATATAAGCGTATTCCGCACTTTCACCCTCGCGGAAAATATATTCGCCATCTATAAAAGAAAGATTCCCAGCCACAGCAATCCTCAAGCAGGTTTGTCAGAAGAGATAGTATCAGGATTAGATAATTGTTGATCCATACTCCATAGCATCTTATATGTATCGCAGTTTTCCAATAATGATTCGTGCTTGCCAAAACCAACTACCGCTCCTTCATCAAGCACGGCTATCTGATCAAATGACTGAATCAAACGCATTTCATGGGTAACAACTAACAGGGTCTTACCCGCGCTGATTCTATCAATATTTTTGAGGAATCCTATTTGCGCACTCTTATCCAAACTAGATATCGCCTCATCTATCATTAATATTCGCGGTTGAGAAACAAGGCTTCGAGCTATTGCCAAGGTAATGCGGTTGCCCTGCGAAAGCGGTACTCCAAACTGGTTTATTTCCGTCGAAAGACCGTCAGGAAAGTCTTCCAGAATTTGTCCAAGACCAGTTATCTCTATGATTTCTTCCAACTCTCTTTCGCTAATGTTGGGTCTTATTTTTCTAAGGTTTTCTTCGATGGTCGCCCCAAAAAACATTGGCCTTTGATCAATCATCGCCGCCTGTCTTCGGTAATTATTGATGTCTAAATGACGGAAGTTTTGACCGTCAATCTCCATTGTTCCGAGGTTGGGACGCAAGAAACCTTGGCACAATCTAAGAAAGGTAGTTTTCCCTGAACCGGAAGGTCCCACTATTCCTAGTTTACTGCGGGCAGGTAATTCAAGGTCCACGTTATCTAAAGCGAGACTCTCATCTATTTTTACGGATACACCACGCAGTAATATTCGTCCTTTAACTACGTGTTGTATGCCGGCCCCAACTCTTTCTGATGGCGCATTCCACGTGTTGGAAATTGAATTAATTGTACCCTTGAAACTATCCAGGTCGGCAAAAAAGGTGAACATACTCTTTACAGGACTCACGACCTTGCCTGCCAACATATTGCACGAAATAATCGCCCCGGCAGAAAGCGCGCCATCTAAAACGAGCATGACCCCCGCAAAAACCAGGGATATCGTCATAATTTGCTGAAGCGTGTTATTAAGGTTGGTAACTAATATATTGGATACTTGGCGCGTAGAATTTTGCCTTATGCTCTTCGACGCCAGATTTCTCCAATCTCGTCGTTGTGATGGCTCTAGAGAGAAGGATTTTATTGTTTCAATCCCGGCAATACTTGACTGCATAACACGTCGTTTTGATGCTTCGGTGGGAGCTCCTTTTTCTTGAATTGCTCGTTCTCTCCATTTCCCAAAAAGCGCTATCCCGCCTATTACGCAGGTAAAAACAATAACTAACGAACCCAAAAGAAGACTGTAAGCAAAAAGAATAGGGAGAAAGACAAGCACTCCGGTTGCATCAAAAACAGTACTAAGTATCTGGCGGGATAAGAAATGTTTTACCGCTGACGGAGATTGGAGTACCGATTCAAAGTCACTATTGTTGCCGGTTTGAAAAGTTTGAGCGGGTAACTCCATTGTTTTATCAAAGAGATCACCCGCCAACCTGGCTTCAATTGAAGTAGAGATAAAGTCGATTACGTAATCGCGAATAAAATTTAGAATACCATTAAAAATTAATGCACCCACTACTCCAAAGGTAAGTACATAAAGCGTCGAAAGAGCGCCGTACCCTAACACTTTATCAAGTGACACCTGGATGAAGATGATAGGCGCCAACGCCAAGAAATGCGTGAGTAAAGAAATGATTAACGTCACGCCCAAAAGATATTTAAAGCGATATAACTCAGGGCTAAACCAAGACCAATCGAATATTCTGTCTTGGGAATCTATACCTGTTTCTTTTGAAGCTAATAATAAAATACCTGACCAGTTTTTCTGGAATTCTTCGCTCGACTCAATTTTTGCTTTTGATGTCGGATCTAAGGGATCTATCGTATAGAATTCTATCTCTTCGTTGGCATTCTCTTTACAATTTACAACGATCTTAGCGTTTCCCTGCAACGTCTCGACAACACATGGGAAAAAATAACGACGATTTACTAATTCGCTAAAAGTCGGCCTTATGAACTGTATTTTTACTTCATATTGCTTAAATAATGACTGAAGATCTTTTGCAGTACTCAAATTTCCATGAGCAATATAATCATCTAACTGGTCTGGTGTTATTCGTATCCCATGCTGACGAACCAGGCCTATCGTACCCAAACCTAAAGATCTTAAAGATTTCGGATCTAGCGCTGCTTCAGCGCTAGTTATAGTATTTGTTAGAAGCTCAGTATAGCGGCCAATAATATCTGAAGTTTTTGACCTCAGTTTCCTGACCATTCCCGAGACTGGTACATTTTCCATCAAAGCAGATTACATAAAAGCGGGTTACATATACAGTAATGTCGAAACATTCCCGAGGGTAGCAATGCAGAATTCTCCCACCCTAGCTTTATGGGGTTAGGCTGCGGCCTCGGACTCGAAATAGTGACGCTTATCGGATAAAAGTCCGTTACCCCTTGACGGAACGATGCCTAATTGTTTGACTGAAGATCAGAATGTTGACTTTTGGAGGGTTTCGTGAGCGACGTGGAGAGTAATGAAGAAGATGTGATGCAGGAAGGGACAGGTCTTGGTGATGACTTCGAGCAGGGCACGAACCCGCTTGATCAAGTTGAGGGTGCTGCGGATGCAGCCTTTCATGAAGCGCTAGACAATGGAGCGGGAGCAGAAGAGGCTTTTGAGGCAGCGACCGTGGCTGCAGAGGAAGCGGCGGCTGAAGCCGGTATTCCACCAGAAGAAATCCAGGCACGTACTGAAGCCGCGAAAGAGGCCTTTGATCAAGCCCTTGAGGAGGGCAAGGATCCAGGAGAATCTTTTGATGCAGCAGGCGATGCCGCAGGCTTTAACGCCATTGATCAAATCTCGGGTGCTGGGAATGCAGCCTTTCAAGAAGCACTAGACAATGGAGCGGGACCAGAAGAGGCTTTTGAGGCAGCGACCGCGGCTGTAGAGGAAGCGGCGGCTGAAGCCGGTATTCCACCGGAAGAAGTCCAGGCACGTACTGAAGCCGCGAAAGAGGCCTTTGATCAAGCCCTTGAGGAGGGCAAGGATCCAGGAGAATCTTTTGATGCCGCAGGTGATGCCGCAGGCTTTAATGAAGGAGAGCAACCGCCACCGTTTGATGGGGAGCATCAGGACGGAGAGCAACCGCCACCGTTTGATGGGGAGCATCAGGACGGAGAGCAACCGCCACCGTTTGATGGGGAGCATCAGGACGGAGAGCAACCGCCACCGTTTGATGCAG